>OCVV012823771.1_pt1 | contig 243354 bp, 316 predicted proteins | sample 1539721 | NCBI WGS metagenome assembly OCVV01 (sample SAMN02144230, study PRJEB22623) | gut metagenome | biome: sheep rumen | host: Ovis aries | place: New Zealand | reverse complement strand
CTCCGCGAATCCGATGCGACCTACTACGTCTTGGACTAGGTCAGAGATTGTCATTTCGCTGTAGTCGTTCCACTCGTTCTCCAGAACGTCGGCGCGTGCCTGATCGATCTGGCCGCCTTCGACGGCGCGTCTCAGACAGTGCTGGAAAGTCTCGTTGCAAGCTTTGTTGATGCCTTCAGCTACGCCGTTCAAGACGGCGCGATTAAAAGCAGCGTGATAGTTGCCGTAAGAGACATTGAACTTCTCGATAGCTTCAGACGGATCATCTGAAGCAGACCATTCAAAGTCGTTTACGAAGTTGCCGACGTGATCGATCATGAGGTTCTCAATCATCTTCTTGACATGTTCTTGTAGCTGCCCTGGAGTCATTTTTGTAGTCCTTTTTTAGCGGTTTACTTAGTAAATTTAAGAAAATTCGAGTGTTTTCTAAACCCGAATTTTCAGATTTTTCTTAATTGGATCTACCTCTTCATGAGGATAGCTTTCATCTTCGACTTTTCAAGAATCAAGAGCGCATCTTCTAGCGACATATCAGACTCGTAGATTTTCTTCGGCTTACTCGAAGAAACGACAGAATCCTCGTCTTCATTGAAGATCGCTACAGCTTCTATCACTTTGATTCTGCTGGTTGAGCGGATAATCAGCGTTTCTCCATCTTTCTCGACTTCGACATCAGCCAATCTTCTAGCAGTAGCCAACTGCTTCTGCGTAAAAGGATCGAACGCGCTCATAAGTCTGATAGACGGAAATAGAACATTTTTCCAGATTCCCATAGCGTCGTATGCAGCATCTTCCGAAATGAATTCGACTCTTGCTTCGTACATCTTTGTCTTTTTCGGATTCAGAATGCTGCCGAATTGGGATTCAGACATCTCGATCTCTTCGACCTTTCGATCTTTATACCAGTCATCCGCGATAAGAGCGGCTTTAGGCCCAGTAATATAGACAGTGTCGCGATCGATAGCCGTGTCGACTAAGCTGCCCATATTGTCACGAATTTCGAACTCTTCTTCCCGAGCTTCTTCATCCGTGTCGAATGTTATCTTGAAGACTTTCATGCTCTATTCCAGATTAGATGTGCTTGTAGACGTCCATGAACTCACGGAACGCTTCGACAACAGCCTTAGATCCCTTAGCGTCCAGCTTCTTGTCGAAAGCTTCCTTAGCAGGTTCGAGAGTAGCGATAGCTTCTTCCGGCGTGTGCTGGATTCTCTTCTCGATGTAGAGACCAGTGGACTCGTTCAAGACCCACTCGAAAGACTCGTTCACTGCGTTGACGTACGCATCTGGGCAAGAGGGACCTAAAACCGCATCGATAGTGATCAAGTGGAAGTTGGACTCCACGACCCCAGTGTCTTCGTTCACGTCGCCAACGCCTCTAGAAGAGACGCCCATTCTTACGTCGCCAAGAAGACCAGCGAGCATCTTACCGTTCGGCATATACTCAAGGACCTTAGCCTTACCGATAGCGAAATCCTCGTCCATCCGTAGTGAGCAGATCTTGATTGCTGCTTCCTTGGAGTTCACCTTCGCATATTCCGGGTGCTCAAGCTCACCAAGGCACTCGTTGCTGTTGATCAGCTTGTTTAGCGACGTTACTTCACGTTCGATCAATTCACGCGGGTATGTTCTACCGTTTCGGTTCTTCTTTCCAGCGCCCATGAAGACGCCCTCGATATACAGAGACTTAGACTCGTTGTCTCTGTTAGATGTGACGTCGCTGAGATATGCTTCATTCAATAGTTTCTTGTGTTCAGCCATCTTTATAGCTCCTTAGAACTCTTTATACCTATTATTTATAGAGAAGTCCTAAGGATATGAGCTGAAATTCAGACTATTGCTCGATTTTCTCGCAAATTACGCCGTTTCGGAGCAGATATTCGATCCCACTGCGATCATCATACTCTTCAATGTAGTAAACTTCCTTGATTCCGGAGGTCAGGATCAGTTTGCAGCAGTTCAGACATGGACTAGTCGTCAAGTAGAGCTGTGCGCCAGTGATGTCGGTGTTGTTCTTGAGAGCGAACCCCAAGCAGTTCATCTCAGCGTGTATCTCATACTTGTCCGCGAACTCATGATGCTCTTTGCGGTACTCTTCTTCAGACAGAATTCTCTCATTTCGGGTCAGATAGCTCGTCCAGGAGAACGTTCCATCTGGTCTTCTAGCGTAGATCTTGTTGCACTCTGTGCAGCCCTTAGCTACTCCGTTGTAGCCTGAGCTGAGAATTCGAGAGTCCTTCACGAGAATAGCTGCGACCTGCAGACGTGAGCACGTCGAATATCTTCTCAGAGAGTTGAGGACGTCGACATAGAAACGGTTGAACTTCTTTGGATTGTTACACATCTATCCTCTCCATCTTGATGAAGGTGTTAGCGTATTCCGGAATCTTGTCGAACTTGTTTGCGAGTCCTACGGCCATCAGGAACTCCGACATGTCTCTCATGCTCATTCCGCTGAATCGCAGCTTCTTGAACTCTTCCATGATCTTCGTCTGAACCGGAATAGGAATGCAGTCGAAGTCGATCAGTTTCTTGTTTCGCTCGAAGTTGTCGCGGATCTGCTGGCTCTCGTTCTTGAGCCAATCGTCAAGTCCAGCCTCTACGATGTCAGCAGCCGTCTTGACCGAGACCTTAGGCTTGACGTGAGGAATGCCGTCTCCCTTGTCGCCTACGACGATCTTCTCCAGAAGGTAGCGCTCTGGATTTATGACCTGGACGTACTGGCGCTTGATAGGATTGTACTGCTTGTAGCCGTTGTACTTCAAGAGCTGGTAGAAGTCGCGGTCGGTAGAGACACAGATCACTTCGTATGCTGGAGTGAGCCACTTAGTCAAGACTGCGATGAGATCATCGCCTTCGGCGCCTTCGACCTTGAGCTGGTAGACGTTCGGGATGTACTTCTTCATCTTGTCGCAGAAGTCGTCAGCCATAGGATAGAACGTGTCGAAGTCGAGCTTGTTCTTCGCCTTGGCCTCTTTGCGGTTGGACTTGTAGTCGTCATAGACTTCATAGCGCCAGTTCTTCTTTCCTTCTTGACAGAGAATGATCGAGTTAGCGCCAGTCGTCTGAACGAGGCCTGCCAGATTTTCCAGAATCTCACACTTCCAGTTGTTGTAGGTCTTGTCGGTCGGATCGTCCCTGTAGCAAGAGCATCCAGTTCTGATAGACATGTTCGCCATGTCGATCAGGAGTATCTTCTTTCGATTCTTCATATATTTCAGCGCCATGAGCGGCGCTCTCCTTAAGTCAAATCTAATTAAAATTTTTGTACAACTAAATAGTTCATCCTCAATTTTATTATATTGTCTTACATGAACATCGAATTTCCCTATGAGAAGATCCGCCCAGAACAGCAGAAGTTTCTGGAGACGGTCAAAGGCACAGACAAGAAATACATCGTGGCCCAGATGCCAACAGGATCTGGAAAATCTGGAATCGCTATCTACGAGTCAATGCTCGCACACTCGAGCTACATCGTAGTGACCAACAAGGCGCTGCAAGATCAGTACTGGAGAGACTTCAAAGGAAAGTTTCCGATACAGATGCTCAAGGGAATGCAGAACTACGACTGCTCGGTCTACGACAACACGAAGTGCGACAGAGGTCCATGTCAGGGATGCGAGTCTACGGCTATCGGCATCAAGCGCTACTGCAAGATCAACGATCTCTGTCCGTACTACAACGCCGTCAACAGAGCGCTAGAGTCTCCCATTCTTCTCGCGAACACTTCCGTCCTGAAGTCTACGATAGCGCCACGTGGCGACAACGCCAAGCGTGATCTTCTCATCGTTGACGAAGCCCATCTGCTCGAAGACTTCCTAGTGGATGTCGGAACGATACGCTTCAGCGCCGACAAGATGATAAAGATGTTCGAAGGAGAGAAGAAGCTCTCCGCTAGCGACTTAGAGTTTCTCAAGCACGCTGAGCTGGAGTCATCCTCCAAGCCTACGGCGAAGATGGAGAAGTACATCACGATCTGTCGCGATCTAGCTTCAAGGATCTACAAAGAGATGCTAGAATACGAATCCGAGCAGGTGAAGAAAGTCAAAGACGGAAACGTCAAGAAGGCTATGGAAGGAGAGTCCTCGTCGAAGAGCAAGAAGTACAAGCACAAGCGAGAGATCGTAGAGACCATGCTCAAGATCGACGCTTACAACGAGTCAGACCAGACAGACTCATGGGTCTACAACTGGAACAAGAAGGACCGCAGCTTGGACATCGTTCCAGTCAACGTCGACTGGATCTTCAAGAAGTATTTCGACAAGATGGCGGACAAGATCATCTTCATGTCTGCAACGATTCTCAACTTCTCTAACTTCGTCGGATCCCTCGGCATCCGTCCAGACCAGTGCTGCTTCGTAGATGTCGAATCCACGTTCCCAGCGAAGAACGCTCCAATCGTAGTGCTGGGCAACTGCGCTACCAACTTCCGCGATCTTCAAGACGAAGAGAACATGAGAACCATCGTGAAGTCAGTGAAGTACATACTAGACCAGCACAAAGGACAGAGAGGCATCATCCACACAGGAAACATGAAGATCTCCAAGTACATCAAAGAGAACCTTCACGATCCTAGGCTGCTAGTCCGTCTCGACGAGGTCAGAAATGAAGACATTCTCGAAGAGCACATGGTCAGCAAGGACACTGTTCTCGTGTCGTCGTCCATGACAGAAGGAATTGACCTTCACGACGACCTGTCTCAGTTCCAGATCATCGTCAAGCTGCCGTGGGACTCTCTCGGCAACACTCGAACGAAGACTCTAGCCGAAGAGACGCCGCTGTGGTATCAGAACAAGATGTGGCAGAGGCTGCTTCAAGCGAGCGGTCGTTCCGTGAGAAGCCAGACTGACTACGCAGAGACGTTCATCCTCGACAGCACGTTCACTTTCCAACACAACAAATTCTCGAAGTACCTTCCTGAGTACTTCGAGAAGAGATTGATCAATCCTAACGGCTAACTACCACTCGTAAGAGTGATGGCTCACAGAATTGCCTTTCAGGAGATCCTTGTTGAGTTTCTCAAGAACATCTTCAGGGATCTCTGGCAGATCACAGAGTCTCATCTTCCAGCCTGGGCCACCAGCTTCGCCATCTTCGTAGTCGAGTCTGGCTCCGTTTATCAGAGCTTCTGTGTCAGATCCGAAATACTTCTTGAGAGTCTCGAGATCTTTGAACGCTTGATACTCAGGCTTCCCTGGCTTTTCTACCCACCAACCTCCACCAACGTTTCCACTCTTCTGGAAGATCTTGACGTAGTATGGCTGATTTTCTCTCTTCGCCCTCTCTCGACGTGCTTTTGCACGTCTCCTTCTAGCTTCTCTCTGCTCCGGAGTTAACTCTGCTTCTGACAGCAGAGGCCACGAGATAGCTGATTCGTCTAGATCAGCTTCCCAAGGCTCATCTTCAGGTTGCACATACTTGATCTTAGCGTTATCGAGAGTCTTCAGAGCATCAGAGAGGTTCATCTGCTCAGCATACTCTGGATGCTTAGCAACGTTTCTGCCTTTGAGAACTTCATAGACGTAGTAGCAGTCAGCAACAGTAGATGGCTTCTTGCTCTTTCTCCACGATGTGTCGAGAAAGTCAGTCTCTTCCGTGTTGTCTCTCTTCCAGTCTAGACCCTCTTCTTTGATCACTTGCTTGATCTTCTTAGCGAGCCACTTCTTAATATCGTCATCTGTCATATCGAGCAGCTTGTTAGTAGGTCTCCCATCATATCTATAAGAATTAGACACCGACAACACGACTTCACCGTTCTTGAGACTAGCATTGATATATGGCCAATAGCCTTCAGCAGCTCGTCTGTTCTCCCACAGGCCGTCAGACAGCTGTGCGAAGACTCCGTCTAGGATGTCGCACTCTTTCTGAGTCTTCAAATCAGTCTTTATGATTCTATATTTTTCCATCTTTACTCCTTTACAAGCAGACTTATCAAGACTTCTTGACTATCTTGCTGTTGATCCTTGCGATCTTTCCATTGACTCTGACTATCGCCATGTCGCTACCTCTTCATGAACTCCAAGAGATCTTTGCGGTCCTTGTCATACTGCTCGTCCCAGATCTCCATGACCTTCTGGATAGTCTTGTCCGAGACGTCATCCATGTCGAACGGCTTCTTCACAGACGGAGATGCACGGAAAACGTTGTCGTAGCCGAGATTAGCTCTCGCCTCGAAGAAGTTGGACATGCCTGCGCGTGCGACCCAGTTCTTCAGGATGTACTCGCCCCAGCCGACCAGAGTCTTGTTTCCCTTGTCAGTGTTCGGAACGTCCATGCCAGTGTTGAGAGACAGAATCTTCCATTTGTCTTTTCCTCCGTCTTCTACGAGACCAGCCTGAAGCGTCATGATAGGATCGTTCGCCCACATGCCGCCGTCGCAGTATGACTTTCCGTTGTCCTCTACGACATCGAAGTAAGTCGGTGCAGCTGTCGAAGTGAGAACTGCGAACCACTTGTCAACTTTAGGATCTTGAAGGTCCCAGACTTTCTCTACGCTGGATCCGTTCATGAATGTCGTCGTCAAGTAGATCGGCTTCTTCCAGCTCTGAATCATTCCTGGCAGATTCTCTTTCAGGATCTTCTTGAGGTTCGTGTTGTCGTAAGTCGGACAGCTGGGAAGAGCTCTCTTGTACCACGGGTACTTAGTGAAGATCTTCTTCAGATTCTGGAGATATAGCTCTAGAATGTCGTTAGCGCTCATACCCTCATTGAGACATGCAGCGACGATAGCGCCCGTAGAAGTGCCTGAGTACGCGTAGCTGATCTTCGCGATGCTCTTTCCTAAGTCGCTCTCTAGCCTGCAGAGATACTTCAGCGGACCTACTGCGAGAGCTCCGCCACCGTTTATCGAAATTGCCAACTTACGTTTCGCCATCTTTGTCATCCTCATAAAAATCGAACGAAGTGATACGGTCTCGGCTCTTCATGATTCGTATGCCCACTAGAATGACTAGCAGTACGTATAGGAGAAGACCTCCGCCAACAAACAAGAAGAATTCCATCACTTCAACACCTTGAATGTCACTCCGTTGTCTGTGCTCATCAGATACTTCTTGCGGCTCACAGCGACACGATCAGTGAAGATCTGCTTCCAATCGTTTCCGAGATGAATCCAAGCTGACTTAGTCTTAGGATTCTCTTCATAGATGACCTGGCCGAAGTGGCACTCGCCGTTCTCGTCCATCTTCTTGATCAGCTTAGCTACTTCGAGCAGACTCAAGCTGCAGTTGTTAACGTGAATGTCAGCAGCGCCCATCGTAGGCTTGCAGAGAAGCTGTAGTCCACAGAAGTGGTCAGACGTCTTGCTCGGGTTACATCCGTTCTTCTTGATTCTCTCGTAGTCAGCTTGTGTTCTGACTCCAGAGCAGACGGTGATGGAGACAGCCTTCTTTCCAGACTTGTAGTCCTGAAGACGATCACGCACCTTCTGCATCTCTTCAGCTAGAATCTTCAGCAGACTCAGCTGATAATCAGTCACGTCGTTCTTCGTGAACTCCGACAGACTGAAATTCTTAGCAAGCTTCTTGTTCGTCATTGTAAACCACCATTATATCTGTTTATTTATACGGTGGTAAGCATCTTGTAGAAGAGGTATGACAGGACGACGACTAGTAGAACGAATCCAGCCATCTCGAAAAACTCTCCATTTCTCTCTTCACGGTGCAGGTCTCGCTCAATCATCTTCTGGTACATCTTGTACTTCAAGTTCTCCCACCACTCAGCTATATCTTCTTTGATCTCTTTGCCGTCGTTCTTGAGCTTCAGAACCAGCAAAGTGATGACGAGGGTCGTCGCTATAGCATAGTTCAGGTACTGAGGCCACTGATAGAAGTCAGCCTGTATGTTCGAGTAGATGATGTAAGAAGCAGCACATAGGTTACCGAGAAGGGACAATAGAATGAACAATAGACTTATGTCACCTGTACTCTTCCTCTTTCTTGCTCTAAGAATCTGTGGGAGATTGCATAAGCCGAAAGCTAATGCAGAAGCTACTCCCAGGATTGTGAATAGTGTAGTCATACAGACTATTTATTCTACGATCTCTACGTCTGGATCTTCTCTCAGGCCTCTCAGGTCGGATTGAACCTTCCAGTACCCGCATGACTTGAATTCCGGACACTTGTGAAGGTACTCGCAGTTCGGAACCAAGAACTCTTCGAACTCCGGACAACGGCTAGTGACTGCGGTCTTGATCATCTCCATGATTCTGCGGCAGTTCGGAGAAGCCATGCGGCACAATCTCTTGCGAGCCATGAACATGAGCTCCTGAGCATTGATCAGCATGATGTGCTTGACGTAGTGGCCCTGAGGCTCCTGATAGCGGTCATACTTGTCTTGACGATCGTTCCTCTGCGACTGGACGAAGTGCTCGACGCCGAGCTTGTGGCGACAGAAAGCGACCGAGTCGCAGTAAGGGATGTGCATGCGGATGACGAACTGGAGATAGCGGATAGGAGAGTGCTCAGAACGAAGGTACTTGCACTTCAGCTGAGGCGTCATCTCAGTCTCCATGTCATAGTCTTCTCCTACTGTGTTCTTGGCCAAGAACTTGACCCACTGCCAGTCGACGGATGTCGGCCACTTCAGGACTTCAACCCAAATTCCTTCAAGTCCCTCTGGTCCACAAACTCCATTGAACGTTTCATCTTCAGCAATTCGGTCTGACATTCTCCTAATTCCTCTCTAAGCTTTTCGATCTCTTGATCTTTCTCTATGCACTTCTCATTGAGTGCGCTGTTCATCTGAAGAAGAGTGGTATTCTCTCTCTCCAAGTCATTAAGTCTAGCCATCACTTCGAACAAGGCTTCTTTGCACTGTTCATTGTTCATCACTTCCTCCCCGTGCTTCCGAATCCGCCGCGATCTTCTTGATCTTCAAGCGTAGAGTCTGCGAATTGAACGGTAGGCATCTTAGCCTGAATGCGGAACTGACAGATGCGGTCGCCCTTGTGAATGATCACGTTGTCGCGATGCGCTAGAACAGGAAGCTTCCACATGTCGTTTGGGCCGCAATAGCTGTTGTCTATGACGCCGAAAGAGTTCGTCTCGGTAAGTCCATAGTTCTTGAAAGTCGAGCTTCTAGGAGCGATGTATGCCTCGAATCCGTACGGCAGCTTCATAGCGACGCCTAGCGGAATGAGACGGTACTCGCCTTTGCTCATGTGAACTTCTTCCATCGAGCGAAGGTCGATCCAGTCTCCTTTCTCGCTGATCGTCGGACGGCACGCTTCATCAAAGACTTTCAGATCAATCTCTGCAGTGTTGTTTGCAAACCAAGCCATTATATCACTCTTCCTTCGTGGTCGCAGCGGATGCTCACGCACATAACTTTAGTGTCTGGAAATTCTTTGTTCTGCTCTACGAAATTGCCGAGCTTGTCGGACAGCTTCTTGATCTGACGCTTGGTCATGTAGAACTTCTGCTTCTGTACGCACTGGTCTTTGAAGAGCTCGATAGCAGCTCTGCTCATGCGAGCGCGAGAAGTGTAGTAGAGGTTTCTCGCAGCGATGAGCTTGCGATGAAGACCCATGAGATGATTGAGGCCGCTGGTGTTCATCTTGATCTTGTACTTCAAGGTGTTCAACGTAGCCTTCAAAGCCTTATATTCTCTCATAGCCACGATGTAAACAGCGTAGGCTCTCTTAAACTTCTTGTATTCTTGACAGCTAGTGTCTACGGGAGTTTCCGTAGCGCCGTCTGGTATGATAGACTTCATACTGATCTCCTTGATCTAAATCTACATTTTGAAAAGCTCGTCTCTTTTCGCTGCCTTGTCTTTTTCATCTTCCTCTTCATCCATCTTGCTTAGCATGCGGTCTAGCGAAGCTTTGTCACCGCGACGGGCCATGTCAAGTACGGATTCTCGCTCCGACTCGGATAGTCCGAACCACAGCGATCTAGGATTGTCAGCGAATGACGGACGATAGAACTTGTCGTTGCGTGCTCCCTTGAAGTAGTCTTCCAGGAAGTTTCTGACGACTGCGTACATCTTCATCATCTCGGTACCTCTTGCCTTCTTTGTTAATTCATAGTTGAACGTCATTCCAGAATGTCCTTTACGCACATCTCATCGCACTTGTTGGTGTAGATGAAGTCTTTCTCCCTCATCAGCTTCCTCAGTGCGCTCTGCGCCCTCATGACGGCCCTGTTCTTCTTCTGGCGCATTCTCTCTCCAGACAGACCTAGTAAGTTGCCCATCTCTTCTTGAGTGTAGCCGTTCACGTAAGTGTCTCTCAATATCTTCAAGTCATTCTCGTTCAGAGCTCCCTTGATTATCTCGCCGAGCTTCTCGTCTTCATCTTTCGTGAATACACGCTCGATCTCACGATAGTCTGCTTCGATGGTGTCAGCGTAAGTCATTCCCTCACGGTCTCCGAACTCGGATCCAGCGATCGGATGATCGATCGAGACGACTGGAGCGTTAGCGTAGATCTGGAACTCTCTTATCTCGATCGGAGACAGATCGAGCTTTCCTTTGTTCTTCAGCAGGTCTCTGAGCTTGTCCTTAGTGTACTTCGGAACGTGGACTGCGTCGTTCGCGATGTAGATCTCCCAGTTGATCTGCTGCAGGATCCACCACACAGCGAATGAAGTGAACCTGACTCCGTACTTCTTCTCGTACTTCAAGGTAGCGAGAATCATTCCGAACTGTGCAGCTTGATATAGATCCGCTACGGATCTGCCGCAGCCTCGGGCTTTCTCCATAGCGATCTTGTAAGCTAATCGGCTGTGAGAGCTGATGAGCTTGTTTCGAGCGAGAAGTCGAACCTTTCGGCTCTTAGTCTCGTCGAGCATAATGTCGATGACCGCATCTTCCTCTCGACGTGACATCGGAGGGCAGTCTTTGAGAGTCCCTCGGAGGTAGTCGTTCATCTCTGATGTTTCAAAGTCTCTAGTCATACTAGTACTCTAAAATATAAGTTCTCTCCGCGAATTCTCAAATGAAGCGGTCCACGAAGTTGAATCCGCACCATAGCGAGATTATGTATAGGAGCGGGTACACGATAGCGTCCAACAGCCATTCGACGACTTGCTGATGGTACACTATAACTATGGCGTCTCGCTCGTGATCCGTGAGATCTCGGTCAAGAAGTTCTTGTATGTTGCTCATAGTTGCCTCCAGGGCGCAAGTTGTTAAGGAGTGGCTTGCTCAACCACTTCCAATATTGAATATAGTATATATGCGGATGTCTCTAAACAGTCGCGAACATCATTTTTTCATTATTTTAGTGCTCGCGATCCTTCAAGCGCTCTAGTCGGTCGATTCTGTCGTCCAGATTAGAGATCTTCTCACGGATTCCGGAGAGGTTCTCGTTGATCTTGCTCAGAAGATCTTGGATGAAGTCCCAGCGACCAGCCAGCTGAACGACTTGCTCTTTCAGCGTCTCGATATCTTTGTCCTGCAGCGCCATCTTCACTTCCACGTCGTGATTCTGCTTGTCTCGTTTGACAGAAGTCTTCTCCCGCTGGTTCTTGATGACGTAGTAGAGCGTCAGCGTCAGAATCGCGCTGATGACGAGCCCTAGGGAATTGGTCTCTATTCCTTTCAGAATTAGCTGCTCCATCTTCTTCTCCGATGTTCTAGTTTATTTATACTGAACACAGATGGAGAGACCGTCCCAAAATGCTTCTAAAAGGACGGTCTCTCCGGAGCGATTGCCTTCGCGTCAACGGGGTTAGACGCTCGGGCGTGGCAGAGACTCTAGTGGGCGCTGACGAAGTCGAGGAAAGCTCCGACCCAGAGAGCGCCGATGACGAAGAGAGATCCGCCGACGATCATGACTGCAGCCCTCAGCGCTCCGAGCACGCTAGCCTTTCGATCTGCAGCCGCTTCACTCTCGTTGTAGAAGGCGGTCCAGCTAGCGAATCCGGCGGGCTTGTGTTCATTGATCATCACGGTCTCCTTTGTTGCGGGTACATCATAAATATAAGTGCAATCAAGGATTCTCAAGAGAGAAATCTCAAAAACTTGGAGATAGACATGGAAACTTCAGTCGAGAAGCAGCAGCTCAAGATCATCGTAGACGCCATCAAGAAGATCGTGACCAATCCGAGAACGCCTGGCTGGGTCAAGAACCCGCTAGAGGAAGCCGTAAAGACTGCAAAAGCGCTGTCTAAGAGCGATTCTGCTGAGGCTGGTGTAACCGCACAGGTTAAAGAAAAGACGTCCGTACAAGCGCTGGAAACCGCCACAATGGAGGTCGGCGCTACGTGCGTAGACGCTCTTGATCCTAAGGACGAGTGCCTCTACCAAGTCATCGACAAGGGTCTAGAGATCGATCACGTCCAGCTGTGGACCGTCAAAGTGACGAAAGGAGACAAGAAGACTCCCGCAGGAACGGTCATGCACAACGTGCCAGAGAACTATCTCAGGGCTGTTCGGATCCCGGAATGATCTCTGGATCGTCTTCATCTTTATCATCGTCTGGGGCTTCGCCGTCGAAGCCCTGTTCTTGCTTCCACTGCTCGATGTCGAGCATGATGTTGAGTATCGGATCGACGAGATCAGTCGCCTCTAAGTCCTGCAAGTCGCTGTAGAGCGCGTCGATGTAGAGCTCAGAGAGCGTCTTCAAGATCCAGCCGTCGATCAGGCTGTATATGTTTCCCGCCATCGTTCCAGTCTTCACGGTCTTGTCTTCGCGTACGTTGTAGAACTCGAGGATGTACTGCTTGTCGAAGGTTATCCCGATGAGACATAGCTCTGTCTTCTCGGTGTACTGGAGACGCTCCATCTCCCAGATGAGAAACTCTAGCAGCTCACGCGTACTCAGCTCTCCCAAGTCGCGGGAGATCTGCTTCACGCACAAGTCGCGGAACTTGAAGGCGGCTTCTTCCTCTTCGTCTTCGAAAGGCTCGCCTTCCCAGTCATCTGGGACTTCGCCGTCATCATCTTCTTCGTCGAATCGGCTTCTCAACGCTTCTCCTTCCACTCCCAGTCGAACAAGTCGACCTTCGTGTCGTCTGGAATTCTCTCTGGCAGGTCTTCAGCTCTGTTCATCGGCAGCTTGAGCGAGTCGTTCGTCGGCCTGTCTGCTGGTATCTCGCTCGGACTATATTTACGGATGACGTCGTCTGCGGGTATGCTCGGGTCGTCGGAGACGGTGCGCTTCGAGTCCTTGTAGACGCGCATCGTGATAGTCTTGTATCGCGGCTTCAAGCCGAACGCCTCTTCCCAGTTCTTCACGTCGACGATCTCGTACAGAGTGTCGTTGTTGGGAATGTAGACGACGTCTCCGATGCGCGGCGGCATCTTGTCGTGGATCTCTGGAGTGTTCCGGTCGGCTCCGCCGTAGGTGCTGAAGTACAGAAAAGCTTCAGTCGCGACGTACAGCTGGACCACGTCTTCGCCCCAGATGCCCTGGAGCTGGTACGTCCTGACGTTCGGAGGCAGCTGCGATACGTATCCCATGAACCAGAAGCACCGGTCGATCGTCTCCAGCTGGTGCTCTCCGAATAGAGGATCGATAGCGGTAGCGCCGTCTCGATAGTCTTTCTCGTCGACGGGATAGTAGGCCATCTTCAGCCCGTAGAGATCAACGCCCTCGATCGCTACTCTCGCCGACATCGCTTGGTCGGGAGAAGAAGTCGGCGATCCCGGAGCTCCCGCCTCGCAGTACTGCGGACAGGGACGAACGGTGCTGCACAGCCAGTCTTGCTCGAACACTCCAGACACTTCTACGCTTCCTTCATGATCTTCATCACGGTCTTGCCCATCAGGACGGAGAGCAGACGGGGCACCATGTCTCGTGGCGCGTGATCGAACGCGTCGAGACAGCAGACCTTCACGACGGAAGCGCTCTGCTCGATCTTGCGGTTCTCTTCTTCCTTAGCGTCGATGGTGTCCCACATCGTCTTGAACTGCTCGCTGTGCGCTAGCTCTTCGATCTCTTTGTTGAACTCGACGGCGTTCTCGTTGACGACAGGAAGTCCCTTTCCGTCTCTCTTGATCTCGCCCTGATTGTCTCTGTCGGCCCACTTCTCTACGCATCCGCGCTCAGCCTTGAGCCACTCGTTCCACTCGGGGAGACTCTCGCGCTTGAAGATAGACGACCTGATCTGGTTCGCTGGACCGCTCAGCAGATAGCAGTTGATCGCGATAGCGACCGACAGGACTGCGTCCGGATACGGCTTCTCGTTTCTCTGGGTGCACCAGTCGTGCAGCTCTACGATAGTCTTGTTAGCGACAGTCAGCTCCGCCATGCTCAGCGGACAGCTCAAATTCTCTTCAGCCATAAGTAAAAGTCTCCATTCAGTTTCGCTTTTACTTATATATAGAACTTTTTGATGCCTAGACCTGTTCTCTTCGCGTCTATTGAAGAGCTGTCAGATGAAAGAGTCCTTAGTCAAGAGATATCCTATCGTAGCGCCCACGGTATCGATAGCTTCTTCGACTGCCTGAGACTTCTCTTCGATCGTCGACGTGAACTCCTTGAAGTCGTCGAACGTGTCAGTGAAGACATAGCGCTTCCTCTCTTCGGAGACCGGACGGAACTCCTCTCCGTCCCTCTTGGTCCTGAAGTACTCACGAACGTTCGCAGCGCGATCTGCTCGGATCTCTTCCTCAGTGGGCTCTCGCTCGAGCTCGTCTAGTGTGTCGAAGTCTCCCATGTTCACTATTAGCCTCTCGTTCAGGTTCATCATTGAATATAGAATTTCCTCCAGAACAGCTAAACCCGAATTGTTGTAAAGAAATATTTTCAATCTTCATCATCTTCATCATCAACATCATCTGGGTCGGTTTGGGTTTCTCATTGTAACGAGAAGTTTACATTCTATCAAGATCAGCGGGGACGACAGTTGTTCCGCTATCTCACGAGAAATGCGCTATATGGAACAAAATCGCCCAAAAATTTTCTGAAAAATTTTTTGGAAAAATTTCTTCGCGATCTAAGATTCAGCGCATCTTCATCATCTTCAACATCTTCCAAAATTTTTGGAAAAAATTTTTTTGGAAAAAAATTTCACGCGACCTAACATTAGCAGGGGTTAGAGGGGTTTAGAGGTGTTAGAGGAGTTCTTCGGATTCCGTGCGGTGACCCTGCGGATTCTGCGAAAAAATTTTGGGGAAATTTCTTCACGCGTGAGTGAGCGGGAGTCGGTGCGATATGGGGAGGGGTAGGGAGAGAGGAGGGGTAGATACCCTATATGCCTTAATACAATTTTTCGAGAGTGCGATGAGTTTCTACTGGGACCCGGGAAATATGCCGGTTTTAGGCCGGGTTATATGGCCAAGAAAGGGGTCTAGAAAGGTGCCAATACTGGTCTTCCTATGAGGGGTATGGAGGAGTAGATATAGAGGAGGATCATCTTCTTCTCAGAGGGTCAGACGGTCTGTGTCTGCCTGTAGACTGTCTGCCTCTGGTGCAGATCTACAGCGTATCTCAGTCTAGACACACGTATTCTCTTAGCTCTGTCGTGATCGCAGTGCTCTATATACGAATCGACTAGCTTGTCGAGATCTCGGTACGTAGCTTCAACGAGCAAGACGAAAGGCTCGTTAGCTACAGTGCAGGACATGTCATTATTGTTCATGTAAACCTTGAGAAACACTATGTTTTCGAGAGCTGCGGTCGATCCCTCCAGCCTTATGCGCGTATTGTCGTCGTGGAAGGTGACTGGAAGGCCGTTCATCTTCAGGTACTCGTATACTTCGTTCAGCGTCATACAGTCATCTCCTTCTGTGAGTACTCAGCGGATATTCTCTTATTTTTGAAGTACTTGCGCATTCGCTGGAGGCGTGACTTGCGCAAGTGCTCTTCCCATCGTCTACGTGTGTTGTATATCAAGTTGACCTGATGCTCTAAGCGTTCTATCGAGTCATGGTTGTTTATGTTTATGATAGTCTTGTCGACGGCTCGATAGTCTGCATCGATCTCAGAAGGAATGTAGTCTACTAGCATGAGCAAGGCTCCCGAGAGCTCTCCTATCCGGTCGCTTTTGTACCAGATGAAGTCAAGACCATCTACATCGAAGCCGTGCCACTTCAGGATTCTCAATGTCTCTTCTCGATTCATATCCTCATCAGCCCTTTCATGAGTCTGTTGTACTCTCTTACATCTTGCTTTGCGATATTCCTGTACTTGAAGTACTCTCGTACCTTCTGCACTCTAGACTTCTTGACTAGCTCATCATAAGACGATGCGCTGTTCTTGAGTTCCATCACAGCAGCTTGCAGACGATTGTGGACCTCGATGCCTGGCAGATCGAACGGTATCTCGGTCTTTCTTCTCTGCGCCAGAATGCCCATATCGACGAGCGATGGCAGAACTGGCTGGAGATACATGATGTTCTCATATGACCACGCCACGAACTCACCACGCAGATAGTACAAGTACTTATTGGGATATTCGCTCTGAGCGTCTTCCTTGACTTCGAACCCGTGATTGCGCATATATTTGATCACGAACTTGCGGTTGTTCGCGACGCTTCCAGGAAGCGGTCCTCTCGACTTGTCAAGCAGGTCGTGTATGCTCATGGTTGGTCCTATGTGTTGAGGTTTACACAGCTAATATAGGTAAATCTGTGAGAAATCTAAACCCTTTTGTGAACAAAAACTCTACCTATCTGAAGTAGAGAGTGCCCTCGTCTGGCGGATCTGGGATCTCTACGTCTGGAGGAAGGATCTTGATCTTCATGTTGCGCTTGAGGAAGTACTGGTGGATGTCAGAGACTCTCTTGCGTCTGATCTCTTCCTCATACCGCTCTGCTGAATCTTTTAGCCGATCGAGCATCCTGTTGAGAACTGCTGGAGCGTCTGGGTTAGACAGCAGAACAGATGTGTCAGAGACGGACGGGTATGTCTTTCCAATGACACTGGGTATGTAGTCAGCGATGTAGATGTAGCCGTTAGCGATCTCTCCTATATGTTCGCCGAGAATCTCGTCACCCTCTAGTAGAAACAGGCGCTCAGTGTCATAGTTCCCTCTGTGTATGTTGTGCTTCTTGAGAATCTCTAACGCTTCAGCTTCGGTCATACCATCCACCTCTTCACGATCGCTCGGTCTTCGAAGTACTTCTTCATGTTCCCTATCTTTTCATTCTGGCAGAACTCTTCATATCGTCTCGGTGTGTCCAGCAGGTTCGCTATCTGCTCGCGTAGCCTGCGTTCTGAGTCTTCTGCGACGCAGTTTATGATAGTCTTGTGTACCTGCAGGAACGATAAGTTGATCAGAGATGGCTGGAAGTCGCACAGCCAGAGGACATTTCCTGCAAGTTCTCCGACACGCTCGTCATCGTAGTATATCTGGTTGATCGTCCTGTCGTACGTGAACTCGTTATCCAGCAGCATCTGCAGAGCTTCATCCATCGTCATAGCATCATCTCCTGTCCTGTTCCGAGAAGAGCGCGTGAGCCGAAGTACTTGCGAATGTTCTCTACCCTCTGGCGTCTCAGGCGCGTGTCTTGTGTGAGAATGTGCGCCTTCAACTTCAGTACCTGTCGACGTATGAGATCGTCATCGTCTGAGTATAGCAGCTCTCCAGTCCACTGAGTGTCCATCGGAGGCAAGACATCTATTCGCAGCTTGATAGTATCTTCTAAGAGAAATCCGACCGAGAGCTCTGGAGTATATCTGTGCGTGATTACACGAGTCATGATTCCTCCTTTTACATCTACGGACAAATCAGTTACAGTGAATCCGTTGTTCTCTAAGAACTCTATAGCTTCGTCTCTAGTCACTTCATGTCCTCCCACAGATGCTTGACGACGGAATGGAGCTCAGGATCAGCATTGTGCTCCTCGAAGAAGCTGACTAGCTCTGTCGCTGCCTCGTATCTCTTGCGCTTCTTGTACTGCTCTTCCTTCTGGCGGAAGTAGTCACGCACAGAGTTTACGCGCTGCTTCTTCAGCCTGTCGACTTCGGACAGGTCTGATGTAGTCTCTCCGACATGAACCCACTCAGATCCAGCGCGAATCCACTCCGTGTATGCTGTGCGCTCAGACGACTGAGTCAGGTAGATGTCGCCGATCTGCACCTTGACTGGAGGGGAAGCTAGATCGGGCGCTGGATAGCCGTCAGGTCCGACCGGAACGACGTGAAAGCCTTCAACTTGATTCATGTGAGTTTCTCTATCAACGTATCTATCCGTGTCTGAATTCCTTCCATCGTCGCTATCAGCTTGTAAGCTTCGTTTCTCTGCTGGAAGTACTCTTGTACTCGCTTAACGCGCAGCTTTCTCTTCTCTTTCTCGTACTCTCTGAGCGAGTACTTGAGCTTGTCGATAGCGTACTGCAGCTTCTCTTCTTCCTGACTCTCTGAGTACTTGATGCAGCTCTTCGAAGTCGACTGATAGTTGCCGTCGAAGAGGCTCGGCATGTGCTGGGCGAGATAGACTTCGTCGTCATACATAGTTCCGACTCGCTCATCAGCTAAGAAGATGGACGGCCACTTGTATGCATCAGGATCCTCGAATTCAAATCCTTGTTCCACTAAGATTTTCATCGCTTCTTTTTGTGTCAATGCATCTATCCTGGTCATTTGGATGAAGGTTCTATATAGAGAATATAAGAAAATCCTAGTGATCTGTAAACGGTAAAAACAAGAAAGTCTGCCCTGAGACGAGCAGACTTGTTGAGGAGTGTATATTTTTATTTACTAAACGTCGAGCTTGTAGCCGAGCTCTTCCATGCCGTCGTCGATCGTGTCCATCACCTGTTCGTACGTGGAAGCGCCAGGAAGCTTGCGGAAGAACTGCATGCTGTTGAAGTTGACCGTGATTCCCTTTCCGCCATAGACGTAGATGCCGAGTGCAGCGTTCCTGTGTTCGCCGTCCTTGTCGATCACTGGAACCTTCACCCAGTATCCGTTTGTCTCTTCGTCAACATCACGGAACTGAAGGCATTCCATGTCGCCTAGAAGCTTATCTCTGACCTCCAGAACGACGTCGATGTTATTTCTGAGATCGAGGAGGTTGTTCTTCCTCATAGATCCTTCAGACTCGTCGACTCGCATCGCCTGTCTCATCTTGACGCTCTCGCAAGGATATTCTCTTGCGCACTCTTTTGCGAGAGATTCAACAGTGCATCTCTTAGCGAGATCCGTGTCGATGCCCATCGCGTACTCATAAGCTGCTTCCTGATTTGCTCCGAGACGGCACGCCATGTCATAGACGTCGCATCTGAAGTCGTGAAGATTGATTCTCTTAGCCATTTTCTTCCGCCTTTTCTAGGTTTTCTGTATTATTTATAGCTTTCCAGTGATCTAGAGCTTCGACGAGATCTCCTATGCCGTACTCTTCTCTGAGCTTGTCGACACAGCCAGTGAATCTGATCCAGTTGAGGTATTTGCAGGTTGGACGCTTGCCTCTAGTGTATGCTGCGATGCAAGCCCTTCCGAAGCGGTACTGACAGATCTGCTCTGGGTTCCATCCGTTCCTGATGTACCAGTAGAGCGCGTGAATCACCTTCGTGCGAACGTAACCGATCTTGAACAATATCTTCTTCGGCTGTATCCCCATCTCTTTCAGAAGATCGTCGATCAGGACGAGGTCGAACTGCAGGTTCCACGGAACGACAGAAGCGCGCAGGTTGACAGTGACTTCATCTGGAGTCAGAATCATGCTGAGCAGACAGCCTCCTTGCACGTGGTCATAGTCATGCTTGACCTGATTGAAGTTGAACGTTCCAGTGCCGTTCTTGACCATCTCCCGATGAGAGCGGTCGATCTCGTTCTCGTTCACGTACATGCGCCTTACCTGAATCATCTTCTTAGTGCGCTCAGTGATGTGAGCGCGTATGTTGTCAGTCTTAGTGCTGAAGCACGTCAGCTCCACGTCATCCACGCGACTCGAGTTGCACTTGAAGTTCTCCATCACATACATAGCCATCTTGTCAGACAGCTCGTCGAATGTCTCAGCAGTTATCTGTAAACTCATCTTTACAATTGATCCTTTGGTCTCTGTATGACCGTCCGAGTTCTATTCTTCCAGAATTCTTGAATGTGCTTGGGGAATGCAGCGGCTCCGTCTCGCTCGATGAGAAGCTCAGTTCTCAGCGTCATCGCAGCAGCGTACGCGTCAACCACGTCTGACGTTCCTTTCGCGCCTTTCTTTCCGTTAGTGACTAGAGGCATAGCGCTCAAGTCTGGCTTAGGTTCAGAAATCTTTACATAGCTGTTCCACATCGACTTCTTGTCCGAGTCTCCGTGGCCAGTGAATACCTTCTTGATCGTCATCGGAGAGTAGAGGTAGAGAGGCTTTCCTGTGCGCCAGATCGACTGTCGGATCCAGCCTTCGAACTCAGCGAGGTCGAACACCAAGCCTATCTGGCCCGTCGCGCCGAAAGCGTAGTCTTCGACTGCGACCATGTCAGCGTCTCTTACGAAGTCGAGTATGCGGTCCTGCATGAACTTGTACTTGTCATACTTGTCCGCGAACTGCTCTTCAGCATACCATAGACAGTTGTCGCTCGAGTACTTCTTCGTAGTCGTGAATGTCAGCCAAGTCACTTCCTTCACAGTCAGCGTCTCGTCCAGAGTGACTATCACGGCACCCGTGTGAGTTATCGATAGATCCAGTCCGGCTATCTTCATCTTCCAGTTCCTTCATTCTTTTCAGAGTGTCTCTGAGCTTATCTAATATAGAAAAGTCTTCGCCTTTCGTGAGTTGCCACAGCCAGTGAACCACTTGATGGGTCGACTCAGCTAGCAGCATGAAGTCATCGGGATTGCTGAAGTCTCCATACTTCTCGGCAGTGAGCCTCATGTGATGGCAAGTCAGCTTGTCCTCCTTGATGATCTTCTTTCCAGTTATCTCGTCAATCTCGCCTCTCTTCGAAATCAGATAGCGTTTGAGCTCTCGCCACTGTCGCGAGTGTCTGAGCTTACGCTTCTTGTCTTGGTCGATTATCTTTTTCTTCGGTGACTTCTTTACGTTTTTATTACGACGCTTAGTGAGCTTCTTGTGCTCGTCAGAACGTCCATATTCCGTCGTCATCGTCCGGAAACACTGTCTGCGGGACTTCAACTAGATCCTCCCTCTTGCTCTTGTCGACTTTCAGATTGTCAAGATCGATCTCTGGCTGGAAGATCGCGTAGACGGCCCAGTAGAGAGCTGAGACCAAGTCGTCGTGGTTTCCAGGAGTCGCCTTGAACACGTTTGGGCTCACTTCGGCGAACGTCGTGAGCTCTTTCAGAGTCGCTGAGTCACGTATGACTAGCGAGTCCCTGTTCACTTCACGCTGCAGCATCAGACAAGCTTCGAGCTTGCTGGCTTTGTTAGCGTTAGTTCCTATTCCGTGCGGATCGGTGTTTATGATGTTCTGGCAGTCGAGCGTGTACCATAGCTCTTCCGCGACTTTTCCGCCAGGACCGTTGTTTTCGATGATTATCAGAGCATCGTTGTACCACTCGCTCAGATCCTTCACGACCTGACTGAACTTGCCGACCGTCGTGCGGTCGTCGTGGTACGTGCAGACTTGCTCGAACTTGTCTTTCGACACGAGCTTGAGAACTTGAACGGCCGAGAAGTCGAGACCGGAACCCGTCGCAGTGTCGACTCCCATCACGTAGACGCACCCAGGCTGAGGCTCTTCCCAGATCGAGCACATGTACCCGTACTTGAACTCCTTAGGCTCAGTCGGGAACAGCTTAGCGAGCTTGTCAAGTTCGACCAGCGTAGTCGAAGATCCGATGAACTCGCAGTTGTGGTGACTCTGGACGACATCTCCTTTTTCGTCCACCGTCGCGTACTCATGGCCTCTCACCGAGTACGGACCATAGAACGTGTCAGTGACTTCCTCTATGTCGACGATCTTCGAGCCAGCGACTTCGTCTCCGACCACGAGTGACTCGACGAAGACCTCCCATCCGTCGATCATGAACCGGTGACCGTCCGAATACTTGAGCTCTCGACCGTCTTCGAGCTTCAAGAGCCACCCGTGTGACTTCTTCTCGATGAGTCCCCAGAACGGCTCATAGGTGCCGTCCGCTGTCATTATCTCGAATCCGGAGTTGTTCTTGACTATTGACGTAGTTGCTTCATTAGACATCTCAGTTGTCCTTTTTCGCTCAAAAAGCGCATCTTGATATTCTATTTATCCTATAAATATCGAAATAAGGGACGCGTCTCTCTGAGTGGTACCCCTTATTTTTGATGTTTTTGGACTATTCGTCTTTTTCCTCTTTGTTGGTGTCCTCACTCGCTGGATGGAGAGAATCTGACGATACTCTCAGCTGCAAGTACAGGTCTGAGCCCTTCTGGAAGAACCAGTCGATCGTGTGGATGATGTATTTGCCGTTGTCCACCATGCTGTCGATGCTGTTCTCGCCTTCTCTCGGATTCGAAAGATCTATGTCGAGAACGTCACCGATCTGCAGTTCTTGATCCCCAAAGCACCTCAGCTGCTTACCCGTGTTCAGAGTGAGAGTGTGTCGGTTGCTGAAGAACTCCATCCGCATCAGCTTATTGTGGGCGGGAGCGTAGTCCCACGCTGGGTGAAGATCCGGATTCGTGTACCCAGCGAAGTCACGAGATCCTATTCGGCTGCGATTCGTCGAGTCACTCGGGGTCACTCCGCCAGTGATCTGCTGATAAGCCAATGTGCGGCTCATGTAAGCGCCGTCGAAGTTCGTGTCGAAAGGCATGAACATCAGTGTGCTCAGTGTCGGATCGTATGAGCCGACCTCTCGGCTGTTTCCGAACCAGTTCGACATCCATCCGTCAGAGTTTCTCTGATCTTCGTTGAACAGAATCCAGCACCGGTTCTCGTACTTCTCCTTGAGCTGGTCTTCGTCCATGTTCTTCAGATCGACTTGAACGACGTCACTGTACTGGACGTGCTTCTTCTTGTCACGTAAATTTTCGTTTACATAGGTCTTGAAGAAGAATGGAATGCCGTTCTCGAAGGAGTTTCTGACTCCAGCGAAGTTCGCTTCACCGTTCTTGTTGACCCAGAACATTCCGAAGTCCTTCTCGTTTATGAAGCTGTGAGCGACGACGTAAGTTACGAAGTCGCATGCCGTCATGCCTGGGTTGAACCACTGCTGATTGTCGGAAGTGTCGACAGTCGTCTTGAACTCGAGTCCGATCTGTGCGCACGTGTCGGCTAGAATGTCCGTAGAAGGAGCATTTCCGACGACTTTATCTGGTACCTTAGGTATCGAGTTTACGAGCCCCAGACCGTCGTATATGAACCTTACGGCATACTCAGAAGATCCCTTTCCACGATTCTTGATTACAACGCCCTGGATCCGGTAGCGTCCCACCGAGATGTTCTTCTCTTCGACGTTCTCGTCGCTCTGGGTGTATTCGAAGCCTATGTAGAGAAGTCGTCCTGCGCTGAATCTGTCAAGATTTCGTGACATGCCGTCGTCGGCGTACATGAAGTAGCCGCACGGCAGCTTGAGAAACATCGACTCACGCAGCTGGAAGTCGAGAATGTTCTTCTTCTCTATCGGCCAGCCTTTCTCGCTGTCATAGTCGTCAAGCCACAGCTTCATGCTGAGGCGTGAGTTCATGCTCATGTCGAGCTTCTTGGTCTCTGATACTATCTTGGCTAATGAGGTCTGGTCGGCCATGATTACCTCAGCGTCACTTTCATTCCATACTCGCCTTCCCGCCACGGCTTGATGTCGAGCTTCTCGACGATCGAATAAGCCTCCAAGAGGTCGTCCGGAGCCTTGAACATAGCGAACTTCTTGTCGTTGACGATCAGCAGATACTGATCTTTCTCGAGCTTCATATAGGTGAACAAATGTACAGCAGCAACGGTCTTCATCAGCTGCTTCTTCTCGAAATAGAGCTTAGCGGCGTTTCTCGCGAGGGCTTCGTTCTCGTTTCTGATGTTCTGCAGGAACAGGAACGTGCGGCGCGCAGAGTTCTCGTTCAGACCTATGCCTCTCTTGAACTTCTGTGCGTTCTCAGTAGTGAGGTTGAAGTCTGCGATGTCATCTATGCCCAGCATTCTGGCGATAGAGCGGATCACTGACGACCTCATAGGCTTGAATCTCTCGTTCTGTCCGTTTCCGAGCTGAGCAGAGATTCCCTTGACTTCGATCTTGGCGTTAGATCCTAGCTCGATCAGGTCACCGGTCTCTTTCGAGAATCCGAGGTTAGAGAAAGATGCCGCGAAGAGAAACTCTCCTTTTCCGATCGCCGGTCTCGTCGTGGTCACTCCCAAGCAGTGTGAGATGTATGAAGGCTTGAGATCTCCTTTGAGCTTCGTTCCGTTGACGATGTGATCGAGGCTAGACGACATGTTGCCGAGACTGAGTCTATTGGACAGCAGATCTTCTCTAAAGGTCTCTGGGTCAACGATGAGATCTTGGACGAGTATGCTTCCGTGATCGGATTTCAGTTCTGAGTGTCGTCCAAGCTTCTCGTCAGTCCAGAACTCGTCCAGGATCTTCTTGATCTCCGGACGCTCTGCTGTGTTCTTCACTCGCTGAGCGGTGTCTTGGTCAATCTTTATGTTCTGTCCGTCTAAGTTCAGGTTTGGCATACCTGATATTTATAGCTGCAAAAATGCCGCTGACGCTCTCAGCGGCATAAGATTCACTTCATAGGAGCGTACGGGAAGCATGCCATGTGGTCGTCAACGAGGTTTGCCAAGTTGGTGTCGCCGTTGATGTCCCATGAGTGCCATCCAGCCTTCTGGTCGAGCCATGTGTTCGTAGTTCCTGGATGAGTTCCCTGCCAGTCGAACTTGACCGTTCCGTCATAGTCCCAGTACATCCTGTGCAGAAGCTGATAGAGCTTGAACAGGTTGATTCGACCGCAACCCTTGAAGACATAGTTGTCGTAGTTGGCCGTCGTTCTATCTCCGTTCAAGAAGCTGAGCTCGATGCCGTTGCTCGTGTACTTGATCTTTCTACCCTTGACGTCGGTCAGAGAGTCGACCGACTCGACGTTGTAGTTGGTAGCCTGTCCCTTGTAGTTCTTGTCAGCAGTCTTAGCGATGTAGTGTTCCAAGCTGTTGTATCTGAACTGGTCGACGCCATCATCGCATGCTAGGATGTATTGACCGCCGATGACGATAGACTTCCAGGTATTTTGCTGGTAGTACTTCGAGTTGTCTCGTCCGAGGATGTAAGACGGATATCTGTCGCTAGATCTTCCTCTTGCAGAGAATACTCTCGGGTCGGACGTTAGACCTTTACCGAAGACGTAGACATCGTACTGGTTAGCGTCTCCTACTTCAATTGTGTTGTTTAAGCCGAATATGAAGCATCCGATAGCTTTGTAGCTATTGCTAGTCGACTTCAGGATCCGGTTTTCGTAGTCGTCATTTGCTGCAGTACTTAGAGAAAAGCATCTGGAAGCGCCTTCCATGAATACTGCTCCGCCGATAGCAGTGCTATAAGTAGTCGCCTTCAGATCAGACTTCAGTGAGTTCATCAGTAGGTTGTTCTGGCAGAGATCATTTGAGCTGTGAGATCCAGTAGAAGCTATGTAAGTTCCGTAGTTGGCGTCATCAGCTTTCATCTTCGTACAGCCAATGAACTGCGTATTGTCGATCTTCTCGAAGTCCGAGTCGGTACATCCGAGAATCAAGTTCTTGTCGGCTTTCTGGGCATCTCTATCGTATAGACCGAGAATTCTGACTTTCTTAGAACCGATGATCGTGTTCAGCTGGTTATGAATATCCTCCTCACGGTTGTTAGATCCCTTCACCTCAGTGAAGATTCCAACGTCATGAGAGTTCGCAATGAACGTGTCGTAGCGATACTGGGTCTTTAGGTTATCTTCCCATTCTTGCTCTGAGATGATTCTAGTGTGTGTCTCGACGTCTGTAGAGTTCAAGACCATCGCGTTTCCACGTGTCTTAGAGTTCGTCGTATTGACGTTGATGCCTTCTGCGACTGAGCTTGAATCCCTTGCGAAGATGTTAGCTCCGTTGGCAAACTTCTTTCCATGCGACAGACCAGGATCAGATTCGACCCAGATGATCTTGGTCTCGCCGTCAATATCCTTTACCGCGTAATCGCCTTTGCAGACATATTCATTGTATATCGAGAAGATAGAGACAGCTGGCTTCTTCTTAGAGATCCAGTCGACGTCGTAGCAAGATCCGGAAACGACTTCTCCGTCAGTTCCCTTTCCAGCTGCAGCATAGTAGCTCTCAGCGACGCCGTCCCAACAAGCGTGCTTGTACAGGTCATCGTCTTGAGTATAGCTCACTTTTCCGATAAGCGTCTGAGGAATGCGCATCGTTCCTGAGCAGGCAGACTCAGTGTTGAAGACGGTCAGTCTAGCTGGAGATCCGAAGTCCACGTTGTGGTCGTTGTCGTTTCCAGGAGGCTCGTTAGTGAAGAACACTCTCGAAGCGAAGTCGATCGTAGCGTCAGCCTCTGGCAGCGGCACCCTATCATAGCCTTCAAAGTTTGAATCTTTCAGAGGTATCACGTCTCTGCCTCTGAGCACGAAGGCAGAAGATGTCGTCATGTTGTTGTTGACGACGTGGAAAGATCCTTGAAATGCGGAATATGCAGCAGCGTAAGCTGAGTTTGCCTGAATGTAAGACTCAGTGATGTCAGTTCCGACTCGAAGACCGATGGCGATTCTGAAAGTTGTGCTTGTAGCAGTGTCTTTCATCGACAGATCGAGCTCGTATGGATCATCGAACCAGATCAATCCGATAGGAACAGCGTCTTGCAGCTTTCCCTGCGCCGTCTCGTCAAGGAATTCAGGGTTGTATGCCTGTCCATAGAGAACTATTCCTTGGAACTTCAGCGTTTCTCCCTGAACTCGATCTCCGAACATCGAAGAGTAGAGCTGTAACTGAAGTATGATCTGAGATCGGGTCGTTCCTTCTTCGGTGTCGTATGCGAGCTCATCTGCAGCTTCAGCATTGACGCCTTGGAACATGTGAAGTCCAGGCTGAGACTTGTAGTTCTGATAGTTCACGTCAGCAGCAGACGGAATTCCTTCGTTAGTGACATATTTCACATCTCGGAATAGAAGGACGACGTCGTTCTTTGCCACAAGCTCCGTGAGGTCTGGCACTGTTCCGTGTTCCAGACCATCTTCGATCTTGCCCTTGCTGTCATACAGCGGTGCGAAGCCGTTCACTTGAAGAGACAGCCCTCTAGACTGGTGAGAGCTGATGTCTGGATCTTTCAAGAGTATGAACTTGTACTTGTGTGTCGCCATTTCTTCTCCAATGTAAAATTTTAGTTACACCTGCTTAGATAGTTCCGTCTGGAAGACGGGCATCTGAATGCCCTCTTGGTCTTCAAGGCTGTTGATGGAAGTCGTAGATCCCTGAGGAGGCTCAAGCGTGTGCTTGTGGTTTCCAGAGATGATCTCGCCGTTCAGCACCAAGTGCCAGTGACCGTCGACGCCAGCCTTGTCGGTTCTTCCCATGTTGGAGTACTTGTCCACGTAGTAGTGGTGGCGATGCGAGTCAACCACGCACTTGTCTGTAATAGGAATAGCGTCAGAAGTGGAACCGTACAGAACGCTTCCCGGAAACTCTCTCGGTCCAAGAGAGTTTATAACTTCATTCACTACGTAATCATTAAGTGTCTTGCTCATGTTTTATTTATACCCCTTTATATCTGGAAAAGTCCTGATATGTGATAGTAGCCTCTATAGTCCTCACGTTCTCGGACGACTCATAGGTGTTCTGCTCTGCTCCGATCTTGCTGATGTAGCACTTGCTGTACTTGAAAGCTTCAATCACGCCCTTCGAAGATACTCCTTTGTCGTCGTCGCCGAAGAGATTGATGTAATCGATTCCACCAAGATCGTCAGTCGGCGCATACTTTCGGATTTCTCTGATGTCGTACAGGCGGACGATCATGTCGAACCAGAGGCAGTCTGGCAGAGCTGGTCTAGTCGTGTCCTCTTTGTCTTCGGTTCTGTAGCCCATGCCGTCCAGGTGCATCATTTGCTCTATGATGCAGCGTATGTCTCTCCGGACGTTGTCGTTGAACGTGACTTGGATCTGTCCAGCGTTGTCGTACCTGCCAGGGTAAGTGTGCATGTAGCCAGGGAAGTAGACTGGAAAGTTTCCTGCAGCTGTCGGATGAGTCAGCGGAATCTTCGCTACGCTCTTTCCGAGCTTCTTCGCCCACTCTTTCGGAGTGTCCAAGCCGTTAGATTTCAGATACTTCTCTAGCGCTTTCAGCCAGTCTGGAGGATCTCCTCCGATCTCTGACGGCACTTCACTGTTCTTCAACTCATCAGACAGACGGAAGTCCACTGTGAATGCGTACAGTGGCTGAGGCGGCTTGTCGAAGAAGTCATTGCCGAATATGTTGTACTCGTTAGCCATCTACTATCCGATTGCCTTGCTTATCTTTCCGATGTCGTCTCTGTACTTCCATTCTTTAGACGATCTCACGTCGTGAGTGTCGTAAGTCACTGTCGCCGTCAGCTTCAAGATGTCAGCAGTGCTAGCGTCTAAGTCGTTTAATGACAGATCGTGAACGTTGCAGTTGTAGAGAGTGTAGATCAGACCGTCTTTGAACTCGTTGTCTCTCGTTATTATCTCGATCTTGTCGAATCTCTTGTCGAACTCGATGTGCTTGTAGCGCTGCTCTTCATCCAAGAACTCGTCGCTGATAGCCACGCCTAAGAACTGCAGCATCTTCATATTGTAAGATTGATCGCAGCGCATGTAAAACTCTAGCGTAGTCTCTCCACCACGGTCAGAGTTGATGACGTCCTGACGGTATGATCCGAAATACCAGCGCTTCGCTAGAACGTTGCTCTGCTTCGGAAGCGTAGCACGATGAGGATAGAACTGGCTGCTGTCCAGAACTGCATACTTGAAAGTGTAGCCAGAGCTGTCATAGAAGACCACAGAGAACAGGTCCGTTCTCATCGGATCTGCTAGGTTGTCTAGCTCGCTAGTGAATATGTTGTACTCGTTAGCCATTTAGTTCTCCGGGTTCATGTCGATCTTGTAGTTTATAAATGAGAAAGCGATAGACGGCTGAATAGCCTGAGAAGATGAATAGTCTAGATTGTAGTCATAGTCGTATGTCGATATGCGGCACGACTCGAAGATGTGCGTCATGACCTTCTTCTTGAGATTGTTGTCCCAGACGTGAATCTTTATCCAGTCGATGTAGCGGTACGGATTGTAGCTGTCTTTATAGTAGTTGACCCTCTCGTCGAAGAAATTCTTGCGGAGGCAGTACTTGATGAACTTGCCGACGTACTGGTCTTCAGTCTCGTGAAACTTCAGCGTCACTGGATCAGGCTTCTCTGTGTTGGGGAGATAGACGACCTGTGTACGATTGCAGAACTCTATGACTTCTTCTTTCGGCTTATAGACTGGCGGAGTGAATCCGTTGCAGTTCTTGAAGTAGAAGTATCTTCCCTTGTATGAGCCGTCCTTGATCGTATTCACGGAATACTTCTTGATCTCGTCCTTAGTGAACAGCTCTCCGAGATGGTCGTTCCATGCGGGCTCACGGTCATAGACCTCGACGCTGTATGCGTCGCTCATCTTGAAGCTCTTCTTCAAGAGATAGTCATCTATGGCCATGTAGTCTTCCATCACTTAGCTCTCTTCAATCTGATATACTTGAATGCGTTGTCGATCTGCTCGACTGGAATATACTTTATCGCTACGTCTGGCATGAGATCGTGCCACGGATCCATGATGCCGTTGATCCACATCACGAACCACCAGAGGTCTGCATTTCTGTAAATGCGATAAGCTAGCAGATCTGGACGGCACTGCTCATCACGTCGAACAAACGTCCAAGCGTAAGACTTAGAACGGTCTAGTGTCGGAAAGTCAATGCTCGCCATGTCGACTTCCCTACGGCCTTCGACGATCTGCTTCAAGAATAGCGTTTCTCTGTTGTATATTCCAGGCATATATTATTTATCCGTCCTACTGTCTTACCTTGAACGAGTTCAGTTCAACAGCGTCATCAGGATTGCTCTTGTGAACATCCATTCCACTATATGCGCTATCGGCGTTCTCCTCGTCGAATCCAGCCTCTTTCAGCCTAGACTTTAATTCCAAGTCTTTTAGAGTCGAGTCAATGTCTGCATCGACATATCCAGCATCCTCTAGTGCAGCTCTAAGACCACTTTCGATTTCCTCTTCGGTATAGCCCTCAGTTCTCAGATAAGCGGCAACATCAGTGTATGTTTCACCGCTAGCCGAACCTTCTCTGAACTCATTCGCTATCTTATTCGTGATCATTCCAGTTTCGGCCTCTCCTCCATTCTCATTCCACATCTTTATGATTTTAAGCTTATCTTCATTGCTCAACTCACCCCATCCTTCGACCTCGGCTTCACCCTTAGTTTCGAATTCCTTAGCTATAGTGCTATCCGCTCCGTCCTTCTGGTCAATATCTGAAGGGATAATGGGTTCTTTTTCTGTAGTCTGAGACGGTGTCGTCTCAGGAGATGCAACTGCTCTTCTCGGAGATTCTCCAGTGTTGTCATTGTGTAGATCAACGCCTTCAGTAGAGTTGCCGTGTCTGTTGACGTCTTTGTTTCCAGTAGCGCTCAAGCCGCCATCTGAACCTGGACGTCCATCCATGTTTCCAGCGCCACCTCCTCCTGTTCCACCACCGCCTTCTCCACTTCCAGTGCCAGCGATCTGCTTCTCTGTTCTGATCTCTTCTGGATTAGTGAAGGAAATAGAGTCTTTCGACTTCTTAGGAACATCGACGGACTCGCTTCTGTCAACGTCGTCTGCAAGAGTGATCTTGGCCTGATGCGGATATGTGACCTTGACTTCATTGAACTGAATAGTGGCTCCCCATTCGACTATCTCTTCTGAGCTGTAGTCAAGCTCCAAGTCGTCTATCTTGTCGAGGAAGCAGCCCTTGAACTCATAGATCTCGACAGCGTCTGCATCGTTCGTCTTGAGTCCCATGTTCTTAGTCTCTTCTCGGCCTTTTCCTACAGCAGCTATGTCGTAGTCAAGCTGAGTGTCCTTCTGTGTCAGATTCTGCGGATCGAGTATCTCTACCTTGATATGCAGATCAGATGAGAGATTCGAGTATGAGCTTTCGTAGTCATAAGTTCTCGAGAATATACCAGCTAGAGCATGATAAGCGAGAAGGTCGTTTCTCTCGCTGAACTTCATCGTGAACGTGCTGCTGTTGCGGTATCTCGTCGGAATGTCGAATGCTCTGCCTCCGTAGTGAACACGGAACGTCATCAATTCTAGGTCTGGAAGATTGACTTCCTTGACGCCTTTTGACAGAACGAGAATAGGAGTCTGCAGCATTCCAGCGTACACAGTGACTTTGTAGGCCCAAGGAACGCCAGGTCTATCTTCGTAGAAGTCATTCTGGAAAATATTGTACTGCATTAGTGCTCCGCATCACTGGAGTTCATTCCTGGCTGTCTATTTAGAAGACCAGCTAGAACATCATCTTCTTCCTTCTTTTTCGCCCGCTGCTCATTAGCTTGCTTTTCCGCTTCAGATCTATAATCTTTGTTCTTGTCATATCTGGTACGCTTCTTGTTATCAACAATCTCGCCAGTGACTACATCGACCGTGTATTTTCTCTGGTCTTTCCCATCAACAGTCTCCATGACAGCAACTTCACGGTCGCCGGCCCAAGTATTCTCAAATTTCTTCTCAACGACCTTTCCGTCCGCATCGCCGAGTGCACTCTTGAGCTGAGTGTCGAGCCACATCTTTTTCTTATTAGTAATATCTCTTGACTCGAAATTAACCGCCAATCCATTTTCATCCATGACTGTATACAAAGTCTTGAACTCGCTCTCTGTGAGCATACCAGCATCAACTCTTACACCGTCCTTATATAGGATGACATCCATCTTCTGGCTAAGAGTATGAGAAGCGTTAGCACCGCTTCCGACTCCATGCGACGTCCAGCTATTGACGTCTCCTCCTTCAACTCTGATCTCGAGTCCAGTACCAGTCTTAGCAAAATCTTCGTTAACTCCGCTATAAGCATTCTGAAGTCTCTTCAAGTTCTCTAGGCTAATTCTAGCAAACTCATCTTTGCTGACAGCTTTATCCTTTCTAGCCTTTGAATATTTTGCATAGTTGCCTTCAAGCTCATTGTTGTCAAGTATGAAGTCTCTAGAGCTCTTCTCTGGAAGTTTTAGTTTCTTTCTCTCTTCCGCAGTTCTAGCCTGTTCAGCGTAATACATGCCTGCGCCACCAGTAGACGGTCCACCTTCTCTGGCAGCGCGTTCCATATCTTCCTTCATCCACTCTGCGAACTGCTCCGCTATGCGATCACCCATCTGCTCCGTGTCTATGAATGCAGCTTCGGCTTTTTGCTTATCCCACTCGTGCTTCTCTTTTGTCGGATCGATTCCAGAGTCTTGATATGTTCTCCCTTTCTCTCCGTAGTAGTCGGACTCGATCGTGTTGAACTCTATCTTCGTCTTCAGCAATGTCACTTCTCCAGTTCTGCTGAACTCTGGCGGATTGATTCCTTTCATGATCAGGCCATAATCACGAACGAATACGGGGTTCTTCATCGGATATTTGTAGCCTTTAGCGTTTCTCTGAGGATAGATCTCGACATGCAGGAACAGCTCAGCGTCTGACATGCGGAAGATCGTCTTAGCTGACCAGCGCTTCTTAGACTGAAGAACATAGAAGACGCGTGAGATGAGCATGTCGTCTGTCTCGAAGAAGTCGATAGACATCTCCTTCTGCCCAGTAGAGTAGTACGGGAACGGCAGAGCGAAGGATCCGTATGAGATAGCCTCTAGATTCTTCTCTGTCAGCTTTGGGATGTTCAGCGAAACGACTGAGTACTTCAGCTTCTCTAGAATCGAGTCCGTCAAGAGCTTCTTGTATCGTTCAGGTGCAGTGAAAGTGCACTTGAACAGGAAGCTGCTCAATGGCTCAAAGACAATGTCTTCTTGTTCGCCGTCTATTCTCATACTCTATTTATTTACAATAGAGTCTATCAGCTGTGAATCGTATCAGGCACATCGTCAACGTATATCGAGTCGCAGTAGTTCTCTAAGGTAACTGCATGGTCCTCGCTTCTGAATATTCTGAATATCATGACTGTGTTCATGTCGGTGTGACCAGGATCGTATGGATTGTTGAACGTGTACTTAGATGTCCAAGTGTTCCAAGTGTTCAGATACTCTCGGTTCTGCGTGTTGTCTTCCAAGTGAAGAACGACACGATCTTGACGAATCTCTATCGAGGTAGGAGATATGTTGACTCCGTACTCTATCTTTCCGTTTAGCATATCGTCATAGGCGTCCATATATCCGAAAGCGAACTTCATAGTGAGAGGTCCGTATGTGTTTCTCATCGCTCCCCAACGTGAGAACCAGAATGCTGGGTTAGTGTCGTACTTCTTAGATACCTTAGTCGTAGTACGCTCGCTGCAGAAGTTAGCCTTAGCGTCGATCGGTAGATAGATCTCGAGATCGTTCTTTCGGATCTTCGCCTTAGGAATCTTTTTGTTGTCCCAAGAGAACACTACGTACTCGGTCTTGAGCTTCTCATCCGGACCGCTCAGGTCTATCATTGTCAAGTTGAGCAGACCGTCGTCGACAAAGTCATCAACGATCGTAGAAGTGTCGATAACCCTGATGACTGGAAGTATTGACTTAGCCGCTTCGAGCGAGAAGTCAGACAAGACTCTCAAGTCGGCGTCGCTGTACTCGCCATGAACTTCGACTTCCAAGTGTGAAGTGAGCCAATAGTCATCGCCCGCTTTGTCCTCTCTGACCATCTTGTGGTCTGGACCTTCCCATAGGGGAAACAGCTCGACTCGTAGACCGAGAACGCTGTAGATCAGATCGAACGACTTCTCGGTTCCCTTATACATGTTGATGTAAGGGAGAATCTCGTAGTATCTGCGGTAGATCTTGTCGACCAAGTCTTTCTGGCTTATTGTGTTGTTGTCGTCTCCGGTGTACTTGCGAAGCACTGAAGCGACTTTCTCTACGTCTTCTCGGTTGAACTTTAGCTCAGAGCCGTGCTCGTCAGCGAATCGTGTCAATAGTCTCGGCTCACACTCTCTCGGATCCTTGAACTCGGAGATGCGGTGAATCTTCTCGAGAATGCCTATGCGGCAGTCGCCTTCCATAGGAGTGTAGATCGTGTTCAAGTATGTCTCGAACAGCTTGCAGAGGCCGAAAATTCCTTCACCTTTGAGTATATCCGGAATGAACGGATCGACGTACAGCTTGCGCTTATTGTCCAAGCACTCAGAGATGAACTTGCCGAGAATTCCTTCGACATAGGTCATTCCTCGAACATCTTGAGAAAGTTCTTCGTCAATCTCGACAGAGATCGTCTCTCCGCTAATATCGCATGATATGTTTCCGAGAGTTCCGTCAAGATATGCGAACGCCTGAACATAGCCCGTGCTGTCTATGCCGTCTACGTCATGTGTCTGAGAATAGTAAGTACCATCTTTGGATAGAGACAAATTGCTAGGAATTCCAGACAGATAGCCGACAGAGTCGGGCTTCAGTCCAAAGACGACGTGGAATCCTAGATCAACTAGATTCAAGTTGCGGTTGGTGACGAGGATGGTCGTCTTACCGATCATGTCTGGTCCGACGAGAAGTCCAGGAGGATAGGTGTTCACGAAGTCTAGCGTCAGACGGCTGACTTCTCCAAGAATGCTCTCTTTGTCGATGCTGTAGACCGCGAAAGTCTTCGGGAATGTCTTCGGGTCGATTAGATCAATCTGGTTTCCGGAGATGTCGTAGACGATCAGCGAGAATCTAGCGTATTTGATGTAGTCGTTGCACTTGATCAGAGATCCTTCGTCTCCAGACTCTTCCCATTCTCCGATCTGGGACGGATCGATCTCTAGCTTGATGCGGTAGAGTGTCTTGTCGTTCTCTGAGTGCTCTAGCGTGAAAGAGATTCCGTTATCGCTTCCGTCGACAGTGACCTTAGGAATGTATGCTGGTGGGTCGCTCTCTTTGCGTGTGCTCTGAGCGAGGACACGAGTATTGCCGTCAGGTGTTTTAGCGGCGATTTCGTACACGCCAGAGTCGATTCCGCTGTCATCCCTTATGACGAACTCGGCAGACCACTTTTCGCCTTCAAACACCGTGAAATTGCCGGTCCAGGAGACGAGCTCAGGAGGCTTCTTGTCGATCACGACATTCTTCACGGTCGACTTGAGCTTGTATCGGCCTGGCTTGCTGTCGAAGTAGATAGTGTCTAGGCGGTCTTTGTCCGCTGGAGCAGCAGCGCTTATCCAGCCAGATTCTCTATACGGCGGAGTAGTTTCGCCATCACGCTGGTTGTAGCTGTCAAAACGCCATCCAGTGTCCGGATAGACTGCGTTGAAGAGAAGGAGACCGTCCTCGAAGGATTTGAAGACTTCGACTATCATATAGTGTATTTATACACAAAAAGCGAGCGCTGCCGAAGGACCAGGACGGCAGCGCTCTGACTGGTCATAGGTGGACGACCAGCCGTATGTCATCAATATAACATTTTTATCGATCTTAACATTTCGCTTTGTTATTATCGAGAAAAATGTTAGGTTCTATTGGTCCTTTCGATGCAGACAAGATATCTCTCTGGACGTAGCTGGATTTCTGTGGTGACTTTCTCCATCACCAGTTTCAAGTTTTCTAACGATGCGAGGAGATAAGTGTCGCTGTACATTATGCCAAGAACGGTCACCGAGTTCAACCCATGAGCTTTCTCCAGCAGCATAGCCGTATCCATAGAGGAGTTGCGGAAGACTTGAGCGCAGATTCCTCCATGCTCAAGCAGTTTCAGCCAGTCCATGAAGTCGCAGTGTGTCGGAAGATCAGCACTTGGAAGCGGAACTGTAATTTTGTGTACTTTCATAGATTCTCCAGTGTCTTGATGGTCAGATTAGACCAGTAAGATGATTCCCAGCCCCATTCGTAGTCGGAGATATCCTCGGACCAGTGCCCTTCCTGTCCATGCGCATTGCTTGCAAATCCAGACTCCATGCACCAGTCCTTCTGACAGAGCTTCTTAGCCTTTTCCCAGTTTTCCGGTGTGTACCTGAAGATCCTGACCACGTCTTCGACGTGGCGGTCATGTTTGCGGTAGATGATGTACTTGCGCATCGTTTGGTCCTTTGTTAGGGTTCATAGCCTTGCATACGGGCCAGGCTGATGAAGTACTGCTTCGTCATCAGGTCCCAGTGATTGATGTAGTCTTCAATAGTGTCGACGACTTTCGGGAATACCTGGCCTCCGAGCACGTTGCCGTGGACAGTGAGGAGGACTTCGTCGTTGAGTTCAGTAGCGAGCAGAGAGACCGACGAGCGGGTGCGGACGAGCTTGCACTTGATAGGGCAGACGTCCTTCTTATTGAGGTCGAAGACGGTGCCGTTGGGCATAGCTTCGAGCTTCTTGATCATTCTCTTCTTCTGGTCGGCGGTGTAGTTCATAGCTGGTCCTTGTTGAGTTCTACATATACAATATAAGAAAATCCAAAGAGAATCTAAACCCCAAAACAAGAAAATCTCCGGCACAAAACACCGGAGATCTCTAATTATGAAAGTTTTGGATTACTTTTCTAGGCCTTCAACGATCATGCCCTGGTCTTGAAGTAGTTTGACGGCTTCATTGAACTCAGAGTCGTCGCCGCCTGCGTAGCGGTTCATCATGTATTCCTGCTGGTCGAATCCTTTGTCATACTTCGGATCGTCTGGATTCTGGATAGCCTGAGCGATCACGTCCGAGCTTCGATATAGGTTCTTGGCTCTCTCTTCGTAAGAGCGGCCTCTTCCGTTCTCTGGCTCAACTACGTAGATCGGTTCTTTAGTCCAGCTGACGCTCTTGATCTCCTTGATGACGTATGCCTTGCCAGAACGGAGATCGCTGTTTCCTTTTCCATAGACGATGTCGCCCACCTCGAATTTTCTCTCTTTTTCGAACTCACGAGAAGCCTTCCAACGAAGGTCGTTCCTCTTACGGCTTCTCGCATTCATAGCGTTAGTGTAGATATCGTAGCGATGAAGCTTACGGTCGATGTCTTCCTCGTCGATCTTGATGTCGATAGCGTCCTGAAGCGCATCGATCATCTTCTCAGCTTTCGTCATAGACTCTTTCATCTGCTCCGGAGTGACAGTGTCCTGATTGAGAGCTCTGACTAGCCTCTCACGAATGTGCTTGAACACGACGGACTTAAGTCCTCCGTCGAATAGATAGGCTTTCACCTCTTTTCCCGTCTTGAACCACTTGCTTCCGACATAGTCCTTGTCGTTTTCGACAGTTACCTTGATGACAGAGGCCCCATAGCTGTTCTCGAACTTGATCTTCACGTCCCAGTCACCATATCTGGTCTTGAGATTGTAATTCAGCGCATTCTGTCTCGCTTCGTGAAAGTCCTTAACTTCCTTAGCTTTGTTGTATTCTCTTGCGGTTTCACGCCAGTCTTCGTTGACAGACTTGCGGTGGATCTCGGAGAGCTTATCTAGAATTCCCATAAGTAGTTCCTCTTTTTGTTATTTATATGAGTTATAAATATAACTATGACTAAACTGCTAACAATTCTGATCGCTGCAGCTCCAATTGCAGCAGAAATGCAGACATTCAAGGTCTGCAACGACAAAACCTGCTATGAAGTCAAGCTAGACGCTAAGTCGTTCGAGTGGAAGCAGGCTTTCGACGGAACTAAATTTCTGAGAGTCTATGCGCCGGACGGCACTGCCGTGGACATCGGCGGGAGAGACTTGCAGATCGAGACGACTAAGAAGAGCAAAAAGAGAAAGTGATCATTGCAACTGAGCTGCGAATAAATAAAGAGTAACTGAAAGGAGTTTCACTATGAAGAGCATCAGAGAAGAAGAGAAGCCAGAGGTACGTCCTATCCAGTCTGGCCCAGATAAGATCCTCATCAACAAAGACTTGCTTCCATCCCGTGGTCGCTACTACAAAGGCGAACTCTACGCTAGAAAGCTGTCTGCTATCGAGATGAAGAATCTCTCTAAGGTTCGAGTCGAGACGGTCAATCCGGTATTCAATCAGATCATCTCTAGCGCCATCAGCGGAATCGATCTCGGCGACGTCATGATCAACGACAAGCTGTGGCTCATCTATTTCCTCAGATCGATCACTTATGATGACTTCCCGATGAAGGTCGTAGGCACCTGTCCGTCTTGCGGAAAATCTCACGTTCATGAATTCAAGCTGAAAGATCTTGACGTGATCTACGCTCCAGACGAGATGCCGTCAGAGCTCGAGCTTCCTAACGGCGACAAAGTCACTGTTCGCTTCCCGACGATCGAGACTGAGATCGAGATCAGCCGCACGAAGAACAATCCAGCTTTCGTTGAAGACATCGACGAAGAGACGATGACTATCGCAGCTCACATCACTTCGATCAACGGAGAATCTGTCGGAATCTACGAAGCTTACACTTACTTCGCGAGAGGTAGAGGAAGCGCTAAGGAATTCGCCAGACTCGCCAACTATCTGCAGAAGTACGCATTCGGAGCACGTCCTTCTACGACTTACACTTGCTCTTGCGGCGTGGAAGTACAAGTAGAAGTCCCTATGACTAGAGACTTCTTCCTGCCCAAGATCTAAACAAATTTGTTTATTCTCTTATCGAGCCATTGTCACCAGTGGCTCGATTTTCCATGTGCCGTCTGCGTTCTTTCCCTGGATCGTGTGTCCGAACTGCTCGTACTCGAACGTCGTGTTGAAAGTGACCACGTCAGCGACACCGAACTGTAGATTGAGGTTTCCTATACCAGTCAAGAAGACACGATGGAACGAGAACTTAGCGCGTGGGAAGTTAGCGTTGTCTAGAGCATAGATGTCCACTCGCTCGATGCAGTTGTCTCGGAGAAGAGGCACTTCACGTCCTTCCTTCTTAGTGAGCGTTCTGCCGTAGCGTGCTCCGTTCGCCCATGCGTCAAGCAGAGTGTAGTTCATCAGACGGTCATCCAAGATCCAGTCGACAGTGAACGCTTGCATCTCTCTTGCGCCGACATTGTTCGGGTGTCTCTGTCTCTCGTACTGATAGAAGCTGTCTAGCATAGGAACTGTCTTGTTCGGAATATCGACAGTCTGGACCTTCGTGCTGAACACTGTCAGATCGACTTCGTCGTCAGGAATCTCTGACAGGTTAGGAAAGTTGCTGAATACTAGAGCATACTTGTTCTTTGTGAAGTTGTTTGCCGACTGGACGAACTGCTTACCCATCTCTTACCTCAATCGAATTTCATCTTTCCGTAGATCAAGCCGTCAAATAGACACGGTTGATTCTCGTTTCCGAACTTTATTGTTCCTCTATATTTTATGTACAGCTTGAAAGTATTTGACGCTACTGCTTTCACAGCTTTTCCTAGCAGAGCTCGAAGACGCGCTGGATCCTCTATCTTCAGCGCCAATATCTCGCTCTGAAAAGCTGCCCCGGCTTTTCTCCATTCTCTCAAGAATCTTCCGCTGCTGAACACCTGCCCTTCTCTGTTGTAGTAGCTATCCCCGCTAGACAGATAGCTGAACGTGACCGTGAGCGGAGTCGAGTATTGAGCAATAGGAGGCATGAAATAGTCGGTGACAGGAGTAATGACGAAGCTAGAGCGCATAAACGCCTTGCCTATGAGCTCAAAAAACTTTGGCCAGAATGAACCTATCTCGACACGAGAACCTTTCGCTACGCTGTCGTAATCGCCATTATTGACTCTTCCAGACTTGTATGATATGATCCGTCCTCCCATTATACCTCTAGAAGGCGGAGTCATGTATGGCATCGGTGTTCTAGAAGGGAATTGCACTTTTCCCATCAATCCGAACTGCGACACAGCGAGATTCTTTGCGAATCCGCCAGCCACATACTGATTGATCGTTCTAATGAATTTTGCCCTCGTGAATTCGTATGTTGCTGCAGGATTCGCGAAGTTCTTAGTCATCAAGATGCCAAAGTTCATGACTCCGCCTGACGGTTACTTGATCTCGAACTTCTTCACTTCAGGCTCTGCTACTTTAGCGAGCGGCACAGTGACGGACAGAAGTCCATTTTCGAGCTTCGCTTCAAGGTTGTTTAGATCATACTTAGTCTCGACGCTGATTTCGAGTCTGAGCTGACCTTTCTTGATGCGCTCTTCGATGTACTTTCTCTTGCTGTCGGCTGGCTTGTCTTGAACTTCGATGATTAGCATCGGAAGCGGATCAGAAGCCTTTGTGGTGACCTCTACATCGCCCTTGCCCTTGCCGACGACTGCGACTTCGTACGTGATAGATCCGTCTTCTTCTTCCACGACGTTGTATGGCCAGTGGCAGTTAGACTCGATGTCACGCTTGATAGCTTTCTCGAAGCTTGTCGGTGCGTAGTGGTCAAAGTGGCTGAGTGCGTTAGAGAGTTGTTCTGCGAGGTTCAATCCTGCGTTGATCATTGTGTATCTCCTCGTGCGGTCTGCACGATATGTTGGACGAAGAGATCAGACACTCGGCAGTTTGCTTCATCTGAATGCAAAAGAAGCGCTCTCGGTTGGAGAAGCGCTTCTCTGCTTCGTCCAGATTATTTATAACCTGGACTCTGTGGTCTTTCGATCAGGTGTACTCAGACATCCGCTCGCCACAGAGCTCGTAGTTCGGCGTTGTGCCGAAGTGCTCGTGCAGAAGAGCAGCGGCTGCGGAGCAGAAGATGAACTTACGGAGCTGAAAGCCCCAGTAGTGCAGCATCTGCAGCTCGTACACGTCCATGCCACGAATGAATTCACGGGCTTCGCGGTAGGACTTGGTCTCGACCATTCTCTTGACTTCTTGGTCGGTCATACGGCCTCCCTCTACCTACCGTTTTCGGGGTAGAAGTAAGAAGTGTGAATGTCGTCAAGACGACAGTAGGAACGGGTGAGCCAGTAGTAAAGCTCATCTTCCGGAACCCACTTGAACTTCACATACTTCGGAATGCGCATGTTGCTCGTCTTGTCGTAACGAGTCAGCGTGCAGCTGCCGAAGGAGACAGGGATCTGGTTGCGGACTTCGATCTCCGTCTTGTATGCGACTTTTTCCTCATCAACGCGCTGGATGTACTCCAGTTCGTTGAGAGCGACATCTTCGACTTCAAGCCCCGTGAGCTGCTTGAAGACGGACTGAACACACTCTTCCGGCGTGCCTTTTGACAGCAAGTCGTTCGGGAATGTCCAGGAATTGTGACCATCACTCTTCGTAGTGGTCGGGAGTGCGATAAGAACCTTGTCCTTGCAGCGGATCTTGAGGTTGTATCGTGCGATCGTCATCGAGTTTCCTCGCTAGTTATGAACGCGACCGAGCAGCCAGTGATGTCGGCTGCTCAGTTTTGTTCGGTGAAAGTTTAGGCGACCTTTACGCCATCGACTTCGATAGAAGTGATGGTCTCAAGAGTCAGAGACATCGGGCGGAGGCCCTGAGCCTTTTCGTTGACTGGCTTGCGGACCTTGAGAAATTCGGCGTACTTGGTCTTGTAGTCGTCGAAGATCTCTCCTTCGTAGATGTATGTGGTCTTGGAGGAAGTGTTGTCGTCCGTGTAGATACGGAGGAGGTTGCTTCCAGTGGTGCCGTTGACCATGAGGATTCCTTCCAGTCCTTCAACCCAAGTGTTGTGGGTGTTGATCGGACGAGATTCCTTCTTCTCGCCAGCGCGTTCTTCGTACAGTTCCTTGTAGTTGATGTCGGAACCGGCGAAGCAGTTGTAAGTGGTGACCTTGACCATCTTGTCGACGTCGATGCCGAGAGCGAGAAGAGCGGCCTTATTCTTCTTGGTCTCGTTGAATGGAGAACCCTGCTTCGATGTGATGATCTTGACGGTTTCGTGGGTGCCTTTGAGGGCGGAGAGGGCTTCTTTCTTGATCATGTTAGATCCTTTGAAGAAGGTGGAACTTATTTTTTCTTACATAGTAAATATAAGAAAATTTGAGAGATTCGTAAACTCTTTTTCTGAAAAAATCTCAATTTTTTCTAGAGTTTTGCGACATCGATACCAGTCTGTTTCCAGACTTGCTTGACGAGCACGCAGCGTCCGTCAAATTTTGTCATTTTTGAGTATATTCTAGAAATTCTCCGTCGCTTGGCTGCTCGGCAGCGAAAAGCTTGCGCTTCAGAAGGTCCACCATGTCGTAGCACTTGATCGTCTTCATCTTGCCCTTTCCAGGGATCTGGAATAGTCTGAGCTCACCGATCTTGAGGTTCGTGTGCTTCTCTACGATGTACTTGTATAGGCTCAGCTGGAGGCTGTACTCGCTCACGTTGGTGTTCGGATAGGACTCGAACGGCTCCTTCATAAAGTTCTTTCCAGAGCTGACTGAGAATGACTTAGAGGTCTTCCAGTCAAGAATGTCGATCGTGTCGGTCTTCTTGTTGTAAGCCACGAAGTCGATCGTTCCTGCTATGCCGAGCGCTGGATCATTCACGATGATCTCGTTCGCGATCGGCACGTAGAAGTCTTTCATCATGTTGTAGAGATCCTCGCATATCCCTTTGCGGTACTCGAAGTCTTCTTTCATTCCCGGAAAAGCTTCCATAGCCTCGTAGTTAGGCTCGTTAGGCTCTTGCTTCCACAGGTGCTCCATCACGGAGTGCACTTCGGTGCCTAGAAGCCGTGCGTAAGCTCCTTTTTGATCCCACTCGGATAATACCTCATTGAGAGGCCTACAGTTCCTCAGAGCGCACGAAATCGCCTTTCCAGTGCGGTCAAACGGGACATAGTACTTCTTGACGAACGTCGTGACTGAAGTGTAGCTTGTGCCCAAGGAGTCGTTGTAGACGTGAGCGACAGGCTCGATGCTGATGTCGTTGAACTTCTTCAACTCTTCCTTAGCGTTCTCTATCAGAGAGTCCATATCAGTTCCTTCTTTCCGGCTATTCTTCTCATTATGTCACGCTGCGACAGATTTTCGTTCAGATAGTGCACGTTGTTGTAGTTGATGTAGCGCGTGACCTCGTATGTCAGTGGATATCCTAGCTTCTGGTAGGCTTCAGATGCGATCTTGTTCGCGTTCAGCTCGATGAGGGACGTTTTCCCATAGAGCATCGAAAGACCTCGTTGAACTCGATGAGCGAGCTCATGAAGGATTCTGAAGTGGTCTAAGTAGCGTGAGATGATCTGGAAGTTTAGAGTTATCTCGTCAGTCTGCGGATCGTAGCAGCAGACTTTTCCTTGCTTGGCGGTCGATATGTCGAAGGACTCGTATTCCTTCACGACTTCATCGACTAAATCTTCTAGAGAATTCATGATTAGTTATGACTCCGTCAGTAGTTGAGTACTTGAAGTGTATCTGCAGGACGTGAGGATCGTCAGTGCCGCTCACGTATGCGCTGTCTCGATCGATCGATATGTTCATCGTATTCTCGACCGTCCGATAGATCTGTTCTCTGAGCTCGTCTTGGTCGTTGTTCTTCTGGAAAAGCATCAGATACAGAGGGCTTCCGAACGCTATGTTGAAGAGACGCTCGCCTGGAATAGTCAAGAGATAGTTCTCTAGCGCCTGATCCATAGCGATAGTGCCTTTGACTTCGTATGAGTTTTCGCGGTTGAAGAGGCTGATGTCGTAGTAGCCTCCTTCTACGGTGTCGCCCACTCGCTTGAAGTCCGGAGATTCTGTTATCGGTAGCATATAGTATTTATACTGCAAAAAGACCCGCCGTGGTTAGGCGGGTCATGCGGAGGTTCATCATGGAGACTATAGCGGTGAAGTGCTCTCGCTTGCAGAGATCGATCCAGACTGACGGTTGAGGGTCAAGGTAACCTCGATTCTCTCGATAGCTTCAGCTGGAATAAACGTGATGTTCACGTAGACGAGATGCGTATCTGTCTCATCCGGAACGACTTCGACGTTTCTATCGATGATGCCGCCACCAGACTGGATTCTTCCGATGAATGTGTCTACTGCGGTTCTCATAGAAGAGCGGACAGTAGATGTGTTCTTCTGATAGAGGTACGGAATGAGCTTCGTCTCGAGTCGCTTCTCGATGAAGTTGCATAGCTTTCTGATGTCGATGCGGTTCAGAGCAGACTCTTTCTTTAGCATCGTCTTCTGTCCCATGATGCACTCGCCGTAGCCGTCGAAGTGCATAGAGCCGTTGATGTGGATGTCATAGAGCTGACCGAACTCATCGTCATCCAAGCTGACCATCGGACGGTTGCAGTATGCGATACGTCCCTGAGTGACGCCCGCAGGAGAGTCCCACGGATGCATGAAAGTGTCGACGAAGCAGCAAGCCACAGCGCCAGCGACAGATCTTGGCAGCATCACCCAGTTAGAGGTGAACGGATCGAAGTATCTGTCGTAGTCATCGTAGCCAGCCACGTATGTACCGTCAGCGAAGCTGAACATCTTGCCTTCAGAGAGCTTCAAGCGGATCGTCTTAGCTTCCTTAGAGGTGCACTGGATGATTCCGAGGTCCATCTTTCTCTTCATAGCGATCTGACCGATCCTGTTCTGAAGAGCCATGTACTTCTGCTTGCCAGAGAATGTCTCGATCGGCTCCACGTTGAAGAGGTAGTCGAATCTAGCCTTCTTTCTGTTCGTGTAGAGATCTAGAGCTTTCACCTTCTCCTTGATGTTGTTCAGAGTGGAGTTGGTGCCGCCAGTCATCTGGTAGATAGACCAGGTCATAGCGGGCATGCAGTACTCGCCCTTGTAGTTGATCGACTGCTCGACCGACTTCTTAGAGACGTAGATGAACTGAGACTTGCCGTTGATCACGTAAGGAGCCCAGAGGCTGTTGCCGTTCTCGTCCTTGGCGGTCGGGTCGTTAGACACGAGCCATGACTCGACCGGAGCGCTCGTGAGAGCATCCAGACCGAATCCCCAGACACCTTCAGTCTTAGAAGGAGCCTTCTGGTAGACGTTGATCTTGTAGACCTTCTTCCAAGTGAGGTTTAGCGGGTTGACACGGTAGTCAAGTCCGCCAGACTTAGAATCCTTGATCTTGTCTTCATCGTCATAGCGGTAGAGCCAAGAGAATGCGTTCGTGTTGTAGAGCGCAGGGTACTTAGCAGCTTCCGGCGTGATGATAGAGATGCCGATGTCGTTGCCGAACTCGCCAGGACCGATAGCGCCGATGATGAGCTGGTTGGTCATAGTGCTCTGATAGAGCTCGATGTCGCCGTTACCAGGCTCAGCGTCAGTCTCGCAAGATGGCGTGTAGCCGTCTCTCCAGACGCCTGTCGGATCAGAGAAGACTTCCGTAGAAGAGATAGCGACCATCTTGTTGATCTGGTCTTCGCCGTTCTCGTCCTTGTCGAACGTAACCTGCCACGGCTTCACGATAGCGATCGGAGCCCTGACGCCGTAAGACGAGAAGATCTGAACCTTCTTCGTGTTCAGCTCAAGGAACATCGTCCAAGTATAGTCGAACTGAGTGTAGAAGCCGTTGTCATAAGTGCTCTGGTTTCTCGTGACAAGGATAGTTTCTTCTTCCTCTTCAGCTGGGCTCTTAGCGAGCTTGAACTTGATGACAGCATAGTTCTCGTTGCAGATCTCGCTCGGATCGAGAGCGTAAATGTCAGCTATGTATCTGACATCTGGATCGTCCGTAGACTTTCCGCCGAGAGGGATGAACTTGAAGCTCTTCTCACGTATCAGGTTGTAGAGGCTGTCTGCCTTTCCCTGTTCAGTGTAGCTGAGTCCGATGACATCCTCTTTCTTTTCCCACTCATCAGCGAGAATTGTGAAGGTCTTAGTCAAAGTGTCGTCCCAGTCGACGATCTCGATGTGCTTGACATCATCGATGTCCTCGTCCTTGATCTCATTGCAGAGACCGACAAGGCCCTGGTAAGTCATAGTGTCAGATTCTGCGGAAGTGCCGTAGAATTCGAACGTCTCAGTAGAGTTCGTGTAAGACACACTACCTGGGATGCTGATGATAGTTCTGTATGCAGAGGTATCAGATTCCTCGTCTACGATCAGGTCACGATCGTCCTGATAGAACCAAGCGCTGTTTACGTTTCCTTCACTCGGCTTATCGACCTGATAGACATCCAAGCCAGTGAAGTTCTCAGTGCTCATAGCGAACATCTGACGAGAGATCTTCTTCTCATCGTCATTGATAGGGAACTCAACCATCTTACCGTCTTCGATTCCAGTCTCGCCACGATCACGGAACACGTAGATGTTCTCCATCGGGTTTCCGTTGAATACGTTGTAGACGTCCTGAACAGAGACGACCTGAGACTTGCCGTAGTACGAGAAGCAGGTTGCGCTGTCAGCGTTGTCGAGAGTATCGAATCCTTCCGGTCTAGCAGCATCAGGCTGAATGTAGTCAAAGATGTCCTTCGAGATCAGACGAGCGTTGTCGAGAAGCGTGTTGTCGACGAACTCAAGGGTCTGAATGCCGTCGACGTTGTTCTTGTCGACAGAGTCAGTGTAAGGGTACTGGATCTGAGAGTAGCCTTCGTCACCCATCGTAGCTCTCACGGCGAGAAGCTGGGTAGCGCCACCCTGATCGAAGTAGACCTGAGCCGCGAAGTGACCATACTGGTCTGGCTGGTCTGGCTTACCGAAGTACTCGTGGAACTTGTCGATTGTGGTGCAGAGCACACGCTGGTTCGGAACACCGCGATTAGCGTTTATCACGATAGCGCCGATGCCGTCACCTGGGTCTGCGTTTGGTCTGATCGTGTTGTCGATCTCTCTAAATCCGATACCCGGAGTTGACCATTTAGTCGCCATATCTAAAATCTCCTATTTTCACAGACGGGCGCATACCCGTCACCGTTTTAGATTATTTATAGTGGATTTCAGATCGGGAAGATTGCTGATTTTTGCTCGAACTTCTGCTCTATGTAGTACTTCGAACGCTCTAGCCAGTGGTCGTATAGGTAGTTTGAGTGAACTTTTCCACGCTTGGACTTCCATCGCATGTCGTCAACGACGTCATAGATGATCACTTTAGCCTTCTCTGGGTGCTTTCTCAGACCTCTTCCGAGAGACTGCAGCACCTTGATCTTCGACTTCGAGTTAGCGAACAGGACTATCTCGTGGATCTTCTTGATGTTGACGCCAGTGGACATAGTCCCGTAGGTCGCCACGATGATCAGTCCTTCAGACTCTTCTGCATTCACTCGGATGAACTCACGCTCAGCTGCCTTCACAGTGCCCGTGACCTTCACTATCTTGCGCTCTGGATGATGCTCTTTGAGGTAGTCGATCGTCGCTTTGACGTGGTCGACGTGATTGCAGAGAAGCAGCATGTTGTGATTCACAGGAGTGTGCTCTAGAATCTTCGTCAAGATCGTCATGCGAGGCTCGTACTCCTCGACGAGTCTGACCTCTTCTGGGAACGTGCGCTCCTGATTCTCTAGAATGAAGTCCATCGGGTACTGCAGGAACATGTTAGCCACGATGATCTTCGTCAAGAATCCCATCTTGATGAGCTCATCGGACGTGATCTTGTATAGCGTGTTTCCGAGCACGCTCTTGACGTCGTATCTCTCATCCTGTGCAGTCGGAAGGGTGCCGGTCGTACCGATCTTGAACGTCGCGTTTGCGCAGTATTTGAGCATGTCGCCGAGACGTACCCCGCGAACACCGTGGCACTCATCAACTACGACAGCTTCTTGTGCAGCGTAGAACGTGATGTCCTGCTTCATGAGGGACTGCCAAGTCGTGATCAGAATAGACTTCTCGAAGGTCGGAACGTGATCCTTGTCCTGAAGCTCGCACCACTTGTCTAGGTCTGACCAGCCGTAGTCCTCGAAGTCCTTGTACATCTGAGTGACTAGCATGATCGACGGGACGATCAGAAGCATCTTCTTGAGTCCTTTCTCCATCATGAGAATCCTCAAGAACAGATAGATCATGAGCGACTTTCCAGACGAAGTGCAGCACTCTAGCACGCCCTTCTTTCCGTTCAGTGCAGCGAAGACGGCGTTGAGCTGATAGTCTCTCGGCTGGTATTTCGATCCAGCCATGATCTGCTTCACGTCGGCTTCGAACTGCTCTCTAGTGATCCAGTCGGGCACATCGCGTTCCCAGCCTACGAAGTGCAGGTTGTGATTTCTCCGCTTGCAGTACTTGATGAGCTCGTCAGTGAGACCTATCGGGAACTTGTGGCTTAGCGCCTTGAAGAAGTGGATCTTTCCGTCCCATCGGTGATTGACGTATGCTGGAACGAACTGGTAGCCCTCTTTGTAAATCGCAAAAGCGCTGTCTAGCTCGTATAGCAAGTCGCCATCGTCCACTTCTATGTAGAAGTAGGTCTCGTTGATCTTAGTCGCAGTTATCCGGCCCATTTTACTTACCTTCAGTTTCTCTATTTATGGCCATTCTTCCGGAGCGAAACGGTAAGAGAACGACTTGTAATAGTGCCAACGAGCTCTCTCATTGGCAATCACTCTTATCGCTTGTTTGTCCGATGAGAATTTAGTCACACGGCCGTCATAGTTCGTGACTGATCCAGTCACGTGCCCTTCAACATATCGCTTCAGTTTCTTGTTCCATACAAGCGGCCGAGTCGCTGCTATGATTGGACCAGTTCTCAGAATGATATTCTTTGTAAAATCCTTTATCTTTGTTATATCGATCTTGACATAATTCGGACTTTCCATTTCTCTCACCTCCAGATGCCATTATCTAAGGAATTTCTTCTTAGCCTTCGTCATCTTGTACTCGATGTAGTCTTTTCGTGAGTCTGCCCAGCCGATGACCTCGAACAGCGCGTGGAAGTTTGACATGAAGAACTTCTCGAACGTAGTGTCGTAGTCGATCTCGAACATATCGTTGAATTCCTTTGGCCATTTCTCGAAAGCGATCTGGTCGAATCCATATTTGTTTCGAGGATAGAGGAAGAGATATTTTCCCTTTGATCCACGCTGCAACTGGTCATATCCGAGCTTCTCTTTGAGGTTAACGTAGTTGAAGTTGACAGCAATCTTCGCAGCGTAGTGAATGCGCTCCGGATAGGACAGACCGTGATCTACGTACCAGTCCATTTCGTGAGGCATCACAGACAGGTCGCCGATAGTGCGTGCAGCTGAGATGTCCTCAGGCTTGCACTCTTTGAACTTCACGTAAGCGTCCTGAATCTGTCGTGTCGTCTCTTCCTTGTCCTGACCGAGCAGAACGGCAGCCGTGATCTTGACTGCGTAGTCCTGACAGAACGGCGGGAACTCAGCCTTCTTCAGAATGAGGCCCTGGATCTTCAGATGCTTGTTAGGATCTTCCTCGTAGCCGAAGAACTTGCCGTCCTTGTCAACGACGGATCCGAGATAGAGCTTCTTGCCGTAAGAGATGAAGTTCGAGAACATATTCTCACGAGTGAACACGATGCGGTTGTGCATCTTGTTCTTCTCGGCCTTAATGTCCAGAATCTTCTTCCAGAACCAGTTCATCTGCTTCTCCATGCAGTAGAACCACTCCATGTCGTCCATGTACGGGAATAGTCCTATCTTGTGCTCATCGAAGCAGTAGTAGTTGGAGTCCGTGTCAACTTGAACGACAACGGATGCTCTGTTGACGAACTTGACAGGACGCTCGATCACGTTCACGTTGTCGATAGGACGTCCGTTTATGATAGCACCACGGCAGAGATCGAAGCCAGAGATAGTGTCGCCATCTTGGTGATGGAAGACGGCCTTGACTTCGTCCAAGATCGTCTCGTCTCCAGTGAATCTTGCACCGCCATCTTTGACTCCTAGCTTCATCTTCGTCTTCTTTCCTTTGAACTCGAACTCTACTTCGTCGCCAGGTTTGAAATAGTGGCACTCGCCGTCGTAGACGATGTTTATGATGCGCTTTGTCGTGATCTTCTTGATAGGAACTAGGCATTCCTTCTTAGTTAGATCGTTGACGAATACTGAGACTGGCTTTCCGTCGATAGTGTTAACGGTCGTGATGTCTTTAGCGAGAATCTTTCCCTGATCCGTCTCGACTTCGTCTTCCTTCTTGTACCACTTGGTGTTGATCTTGATGACGGGGAAGAACTCCATCGAATCTTTGAGGATCTGCGGAGAGCGGTAGTAGCGGTCCGTGTTGTCCTTGAGATAGCGGATAGTGACGCGTGCGCAACGGGTGATAGATCGTGCGCAGTCGATATTGAAGAGGTGGAACTGCGAATAGAGGCAAGCGCCGTATAGAGAGTTGATGAGCTTCTTACGGGTGAGCTGCAGCGTGCGGTAGCGATCGGCAGCGATCTTGTCTCCCTTCTTCTCAGCGTCCTGCATGAGCAGCTTGAACTTGAGACGTTCGTCGAATATCTTGGAGACGACGGACGGCAGAATAGCGGTGTCGTTGTTGATGAATCCGACTCCGTTGACTTCTGAGCGGATGACTCTTCCGGACTCGATGTCTTCTTTGCTCGGCTTGATGACGCGAGTCTCTGGAGAGATGTTGTACATGATGATGTGATTAGGATAGGACGACGTGATGTCGCCGCTCATGTTGTGCTGGTAGCGTCCGGGGTCCGCGTAGCAGTAGCCAGCTTTCACTTCATACGGCTCGAACGATGTCGGAGATTCCGGACGGCAGTTCTGATACTCGATTATTCCGCCGCCCAAGTCTTTCTTGAAGTAGCCCTCGTCGTGCCACCAGTCCTTCGGCTTCTCGTATCGGTCGTTGTAGACCTGATTCTGCGCATGCAGGAACTTCATGATGTAGCCGTCATGAGCAGCCGTCATAGCGAAGACCGAGTCTAGCGTGATCAGAGCTTCATTTGCGTACGCGATCGTGGTCGGCCACAGACGCTTCTTCTCTTCGATCTTCACCATCAGGCGCACGTCCTGCACGTTGTACTCGACGTAGGTCGTGTAGTCTTTGATGTAGTGCTCGGTGAGACCGTACTCTAGCTTGACCTTTCCTTCTCCAGTCTCTTTCTGGCCGATGTAGTCGAGCTTCCAAGACGGCGAGTTCTTCACGAACCCGATGAACTTGTAGAGCGCCAGATAGTCGATCATGTAGAGACCCGGCGACGAGAAATGATAGCCAGTGACTTTTCCTTTGTCGTCCGTGATCGGACGCTTCTGCGGCGGCAGCTTCAACGGAGACAGCAGTCTCGTATAGTCGTGCTTGACGCCGTTCTCTCGCTGGATCTTCTGCATTCGGCCGATGATGTAAGCGTCATCGAACTTCTCTGAGTTCCATCCAGTCAGGATGTCGAACTTCTGCTGGAAGAACCATACGTAGAAGTCTTTCATCATCTCTAGCTCGGACTCGAACCACTTGTAGTTGGTCACGTCTGGAGAGTTTCCGTTGTACGGCTCCAAGCCCCAAGTGTAGCTCTTGTTGGTGACGGTCGAGTAGACCGTGATCAGGTTGATCGGATAGTTCGCCTCTTCTGGGTTCGGGAACTCCTGATTTATGAAGCAGCTGTCGTAGTACTTGCGCCACTTGTTCTGGACGATGTCCCAGATCTCCCACTTTCTCGTCTTGCATGTGTGCTCGAACTGGTAGAGAGTCATCGTCTCTTCGTGACCGTCCTCGATCAGTCGCAGCTTCACCTCTTTGTTGAGGTAGTAGCGGCGTGATGTCTGCGTCTCGATGTCGTAGAAGGCGATGCGGTAGTCTTTATACTCTTCGTAAGTGAGCTCAGCTGTGTCATACTTCTCATGGATATACTTCACAGGTGGCTTCAGGTCCGACTCCGCCAGCCTCATCTTCTTCGCCATTACGCGGTAGATAGAATAGTCGTCCTTTGTGCGACAGACCACCTCTTTCATCGGGACTCCGAAGCAGTCTCGAATAGGACTCTGGCCTGTCGGATCAGGCATAAAATACTTGAATGTGTATGGATGCTTCTTATACTCTTGGTCACCGACTTCGCGTTCGAAGATGGTGTTCGACTCGCGATCGTAATAGACGTTCTTATACATAATCACTTTAAATATAGCAACAAAAAAGAGAACCGCTCTTTCGAGCGGTTCACAGGTTGCAATCTGTAGACTTTGTAAAGTTTCAGTTACACGCCCATGTCTTTGATGAACTGGCGGAACTTGACGACTTCGTCGAGAGCTCCCTGACGGTAAGCCTTCTCAGAAGCGAGAGCAGAACCTTGGAGTCCTTCAGGAATCTTGTAGTTCTTCACTTCTTCGATCTCGATGTCCAAGCGCTGCTTTAGCTTGCGCATAGACTGGATGATGAAGTCGTTGCTGTCGATAGTTGCATCTGTTGAGTTAGTGATCATATATGATTCTCCTTGTAGAGTTCTAGAAATTTACTTATTTATCCAGGTTTTACGATTTCGTCTTGACTACCCTGACACCGCTTCTGAGCAGAATGTCCAAGGACTCGGCGAGATCCATGCCCATGGCTTTTTCGAGCAGTTCAGCAGCGAGCTTCTCGTCTCCTAGCTCATAGTTAGCGTTGTCGACTGGAAATAGTCCAGATTCTTCATCTCCGCCGTTCACTATGCTTTCGAGATAGGATTTAGGATCTTCGCCTTCGGACTGAGCGTTCTTCATGATGCCGTCAATGCACGACGGGATCTCCTTCGCGAGCTTTTTCGTGAGCTGCTTCAAAACCGTAGGAAGAAGATGCTCCGGAATCGCTGGCTCGAACTTGCCCTTAGGATCGAGTTCGATATAGATGCCTTCGCCGTCGCTGTCAACGTCTTTGACGTAGTCGGTCGAAACGTTCAGATGATCGTTTTCTACGATGTTCCAGATCACTAGCCTAATCAGAGCTACAAGACCAGGATTCTTTGCACCGCCATTTCCAATGTAGAATTTCATTCAGATTTCCTCATTCAGTCGCACAGGAGCTTAGGTCCAGATGTTGATTCTTTCAGATAGTAAGTGACTTCGTCGCCGACAGTCTCGATCCTCTCGATCTCCAGGTTGAGCTTAGAGATCTTCTCTTCGATGGTACCCGAGTAGATCTGATCTTCTCTGAGCATTCTGAGAGCGCTAGGGTTCTTGACAGTGCCAGTCAGTACAAATCTTGTCATAGTTTCTCCATATTTTTGATATTTATAGAGCAACTCTTCAATTTTTAGAACTTTGTAAAGAAAGTTTTACACTAAAAACGCTCAGAGAAGCGAATTTTTAGTGGTCCGACTTGTATATATATTTGGAAAGTCGGTCTAACAGATCGAAACCAACAGATATAACAGATAAAGCAGATAAAACAAGTTGTTCCCGTTCTGGGTTATCGGGCCAGAAAGACATTTCGGAAATCCTTCGGGGAACGAACAGCAACCCAATGTGAGTATCGGCACCGGAGGCGTCTCTCCAGTCAAAGTTGACGGCTGGCCTCGAAAGAGGAAGAATTCTACAGATTCTTGAGCGCAAGTCTCGGCGAGAGCTGGGAAACGTCGACATCGAAGCAGAAGGGTAGCGCCTTCTGCACTCAGCCGCCATGACGCGATGAGATACAGCCGGGAGTACAGGATGACCGACCCCGTAAGCTCATCTAGAAGCAGTCCTTGTTCGTCGAAAGCGAGGGATATACGGAAGAAAAAGGTTCTTACGGTTTCCTGAGCGGAGATGATGAGTCTGGCTAGGCTTATTGTCTCCGCTCAGGAGACCGGAAGAATCTCGCAGAGACTCTGACAAAAACAATGGCAAAATGTATTCAAAATTGAATCTGCTCAGCTCGCTGAGCACGCTCGCGCAAAGCGCGATGCGTTGAACGTTACACGTGAGTCTTCAGAGATAGAGCGCCTTTGTAAACGAAAAGTTACAGTTCAGTTACAAATAGCATTCCATTTGCGCAATTGAGATTTTCAAGAAAAATTGAGATTTCTCTCATGAGTCGGTCAGAGAAATCTTATATTTACTGTGTAAGAAACAACAAGGACCTACAAAATGAAAAAGATCGTCTCCATCCTCCTCGTTCTCCTCGCTGGTCTCATGATCACGGGCTGCAATCTTCCGGCTGCTCCAGAAGACGATTATCAGATCTGCGTCGAGAAGCAGATGATGATCGACAGCTTTGACGTTCTCTACGGCGACGCTGCTAAGTACAAGAGCGAGTATCTCAAACAGACTAAGTGCAAGACCGTCGAATCCTGCAATCGAGTCGCTTTCATAACCTACTACGACTGCGACTAATAACGCTACATCAGCTGCAAGAAGCCTTGGGGATCGAACTTCACTTCGTATCGCGTGCAGGGCATGACGCTCTCGAAGTCGATGAAGCCTATCGGGTACAGGCTGTCGACTTCGTCTTGCGACTTCTGAACTCCTATCAGACATCCAGCGGCTAGCTGGATCCTTCCGCCGGAGGAGACTAGATCGTCAGCTCGGACGGAGACCGGGCTGTCGTTCAAGAACGTGAGAGGAATTCCGAACATGTCGTACTCTTTCTCTTCGTACCCAGAGGACAGCGGTATGTCGCGCTGGAGCCTGTTGATGTCTTCCTTCGTCTCTTCGGTGAGATTATCGGGCGGATTGACCCACTCGTTCTGCTCGGCTTTCCAGATGACTTGCTTGACGTACTCGTTTCTCAGGCTCGGATCGTCTCTCAGCAGCGTCTTCGCAGGAATGTTGAAGACTTCTTCGTATGTTCCGTCTGTCTCGCTCGTCAGCGCGTTGCTGTCTGAAGTTCTCGGACGAGAGTCCATGCGTGTGGACTGGTAGTCGAAGTCTGTTCCCTCGTAGAAGAACCGGGCGCTCACGTCAGCGAAAGGATAGCCAGGCTCGTCTCCAGTTGGCTCGAACGTCTCGTAGCTTCCGCTCTTCGTCAGATACGCTCTCAAGTCTCCGTAGCAGTCAGTCTTCGATCTCTCGGAGAAGAGGTAGTCGATAAACTCTGGATATGCTCTGTACTTCATCACTCAGCCTCGATTCTCGTCAACAGTCCGTAAGTTCTCCTCTCACCGTCGTCGACTAGATCAGCTTTTCTCGGCAGCTCGTAGACGACGGCTTCGCAGTCTATGTCTCTTCCGTTCTGGCTGTCGAAAGCGACCACCAAGTTTCCGCTGCTGTCGAATAGAACTATGCCCTGATAGTCTCTTCCGGAGACTGCGACTCCTTCATCATATTTTCCGCGCTCGCGAGTGTTCATGATCTGCACAAGAGACTCGTCAGACGGCATGTAGCCCAGAGCGACGTTCGATCCGTCGTTTAAGCATCCCGACTCGCCTCTCATGTGATAGCGGACGTTCGAGTCTGTCTCGTCGACTTCGCGAATGTTCTGGTGCATCCACAGACCTCTGACACCGCTAACGTTCTCGTATCTGACGTTGAACGTCAGAGGATAGTTGGATCTCGGCGATAGCTCATAGTCCCACGTGAAGTATCGGTCAGCAGCCTGTTTTCCTAGACGAGCATTGTAGAAGTCTATCATGCTCTGGTTCAGATTAAAGATGTAGAAGATCTCAGTTCCTGGCCAAGGATTTTGTGTCACATCTTCTGCATTTGGATCTATCTGGTTATACTTATTTGCAAATATGAAAGTCTTATTCAGACGGCTGAATACCAAGTTAGGAGATCCAGACAACAGCTGCATGTACACGTCGTTGTAGTCAGACGCTACCGAGTCTGCTGCTGGAGACATGTGAAGTACTACTTTCGCTGGATATTCTCTGCTCGTTCCAGAGTCACTTATCTTCAGATTGAATACATGAAGCAAGTAATTTGGAAGATAGTGATATGTCTTAGTTCTCGATCTTCTTATCGATTTAGTCAGATCCGGAAGATCTTCAAGCTCGATCATCTGATCCAAGTGCTGATCTGGGTCTGGTGGTGGATAGCTGGTCTCGCTATAAACTGGCCAACTATTTCTATCCATTGGACTGCCTTCTCCGCCGTATATGACTTGGCTGTACTTGTCTTTACCAGTCATGCACGTCGTATCCCATAGAATTTGAGGCATCTCTGGGAAGTTAGAATCTTGGAACGGGATATAGAATGTCTGATCGTCAAGCTCAGTCCATATTCTCTTCTCGAAGAAGTTCGTATAGTCGAGAATGTTCGATATGTTGCACCACTCTATGAACGGTTTAAAGACTCTAGAGCTTGCGACTGAGAGAGGCCATCTCTCAGTACCGACTAGTTCAATATTTATGAAACTAGTAAATTGAGCTCCCGGAATTCTCTGAAGCGAGTCTGTATAGAAGTCGCAGCACTCTATGCTAGTTCCCATCTCGTTCTGGTGATATTCGTAAATCGGCGCAATGAGCGAGAACTTGTTAGCGACTGCGATAGTTCTGTCGTTCTCCGCTGAAATATCACCTTCGTTGTCAATATCTGCGCTGCATGTCATTAGACTGTTGATAAAGTCTATAGCACCGTCTCTATAAGAGACTTGTATATCTCTCAGTGTACCGCATATAGCCATATTATATCCACTACCACTTCTCTGTCTACGTCCCTCTTCGTTGTAGAAGCTATCCCAATGAGATCCGTTTCCTAGGTGTATCTCACTGTGATTTATCATACCAGCTATTGCGCCGATGTTATAGATAGACTTCAGAGGATAGTCGATCAATACGTTGTTAGTATCTTCGACGTTGTAAGCAGGAACGAGAGGATAATAAGAGACATCACGCACTTTTACTGTATTGTACTGATCGTCTAGCTCTTGGAAGTTAGCTAGGTCCAGAGTGCATTCGCTACATGTCACTTCATTGACATCTCCAGCAGAGATGCAAGAGATAGGAATATAGAGATCAGCTAGAGGGATCTCGACAGTTATCGGGTATACTCTCTTTCTTCCGTCCACATTAGAGATCATGGATATGGATACGAACATCGACTCGAGGTTTCCGATGTTGTTTATACAATTTTTCCAGTTCGGTACTACATCATTGTTGCGAACTTCGAATCCGTCTCCGCCGCGCTCAGCGTGAATGTACACGCCTGAGGTGTCGCTGAGACCTTCGAACGAAGGGCTCATGTAGACTGGGTTCTGCGTTCTGTTCATCAGCGGAATTTTGATCTCTTCTATTCTTGCAGTCCAGTCCTCACCGAAGTACTGAGGTATCTGACTTCCAGCCTGAGTGGTGACGCCGTAGTTCTTCAAGAATCCTGCCGTATTAGCCAAGTTTGTCACTGCTAGCTTCACATTCTTCATCTGAGCAGCATTCTGTCTCGGAACTATCGTGACCATCGAGCGATGAATAGCTGGGTTGAATGTTCTCTTATAGATGCTATCATCTTTTCCTATGCTATCGATGTTAGCGACTATGTCCCATTTTCCTTCTGGCTGGATCGAACAGAACCAGTTCATGTTGTTCTTGTAGTTGTTCAAATAATACTTGACGTTCGAACCTGATTCTGAGTAACCCAAGATTCTTGAATTGAATGCTTCTGGGCCATTCTTCCCATCATCTTTTTCATATTTACGAGAAGCTGGAGGCATATACCAGCACATGTCTGGACCATTTTTGCCATCATCGTCTGCGAATATATTCCAGTCTTCATCAGTCTGATTTGGGCCTATGCCTGAAGGTATGACGAAGAGACCATCTTCGTATCTAGTGTCGTAATCTTCTTTGCTGTTCGTAGTTCCGAATGGACCTAAGTTATTTCCGCCAAACGGAAAATCTTGCCATGCGAACTTTCCGCTAGTGCAGACAGCAGAGTTTGCTAATAGCTCACCGCCCATAGCTATCTTTGCGTTCATGATATTTCGGCAGAAGCTTCTTGCATTGTTTTCTGTCCTTCCACATGGACCGTTGAATGCTGGTGAGTAGTCAAGAACATCTTCTAGTGTCAGCTGGTAGTCACCGTGCTTTTTCAGGCCGCCTATATCGTCCGAAGATGCTAGCGTCTTAGCAGCGTCTCCTAGATAGTTCAAGTCGAAGTGCTGAATGTCGCAATCAAGCTCGGAAGCGATAAGTTGCGCTATCTGTCCCATTCCTAGTTCACACTCAAAGTTCGACTTCTTGTCTTCATTATACGGATCGTAGAACTTGATTCTTCCGTAGTACGTAGCGCTATGGATGTTGAATCCGATGTAGAATCCGGATGGCTCATTATCGCCAGTGAACTTGAACTTCATCTTAGCGCTTCTGATCTCGTCTGGTATCTCAGATCCTATCGTATCGACTGTAGAGCTATTGTTGACGGCGAAGTTGCAGTTTCCGTAAGCGGAATCTTTGTTCTCGTATCTGTTGAATATGTAGCGATTGAATGCTGCAGGGTTAACGCCAGACGGAACAAAGTCGTCGCCCGAAGATATGAAGTCGTTGAAGTCGTAATAAGACTCAGTGACTCTGACACACTCGGCGGAGTTTGCGCTGTACTCTTCTTCGTCTACTCCGTAAGGGCTCTGACAGTAGTCCCAGTTATAACCGAACACGCTGTATAGATTTCCCCAGTCTTCTGGGTATTTTGGTGCATAGTCTTTAGTCTTTATATAGTTTTTATGAGTAAGCTTGCATCCAGAGTTTGGCTCGATGTCAAGAACCGAGTTGACTAGTAATATATTTCCGCAGTTCTGCTTACCGCATACATTTCCTATGAATCCGACAAACGTGTCGCTGGATTCCTTTATCCTATGTTTGCAGTCTATCGTGTGAATAGTTCCAAAGTTGTTTCCAACGATAGGAGAACAGTAGTAAGCAATTCTAGCGTTCGGGTTCAGTCTCTGGTGAGGTGTAGTTCTCTCGCTGTTAAATGCAGTGATCGATTTAACTGTATCGATCAACTGACGGCAGAGATATGAAGCTCTGTTGACATAGTAATAACCATAATTCTTATCCAGATCTTTTATGTCGTATTCGCTAGATCCGTCGAACGACTTCCACTTCTTTAGATTCTGAATAGTGTTCTTCGACATCGCATCAATGAGAGTAGTGTTGCTCTCAGTGCTTATTACTGGTGCAAATGTTGCCCACTGCTCAAGATCCAATATCTTTTCGTCGGCTGTGATATTTTGAAGAACATATCCATAGATCCAATCTAGCTTTTCTTTACCGCCTTTTGCTATCGATGCTCCACGTAGCGAAGCGCGATCGATATTACTTACAAAAGGAATATCCTCTGTCGGGTTTGCCCAGGTCTGGTCGAATCCATCGTGTATAGAACACTTCGTTTCATAGAAGTGTTTGAAGTTTAAGAAGTATTCGTTGAAATTGCTATATCCAAAGTGCATCAAGTAGCCGAGCGAGCATAGTGAATTGGTAGAAATATCCGTGTTAGCGTGCAGAACGCTCGGAATTCCGATGTCGTTGTAGTAGCTGTCAGCTCCTTCAGTGAAGTAGCCAGCGTATGGAAGAACATTATAGATCGAGTTGATACAGAACTTGTTCGGATAGAAGCAGTTGTATGCGCTGTTCTTGAATGTATTGTCACCTTCTACATATTCGTACTTGTTGTTGACGAGATATACGTCAGGACAGAATCCGTCGAACTGCATAGTACCAGATGTGACAATGTCATGGACAGTTCCGTAGTTTGTTCCGACCAAGAATCCACATACGACGTCAGAACAGTCATCTCTGATCTTGTCCAATGTAATAGGCTTCTGGCAGACCATCCTGATGTCTTCTACTATGCCGTTGCAAACGACTCCGTTCTTTCCTAAATAGCCGAAGAGACCGTTGCTGTTGTTCTTGCATAGGAAGGTCTTGTTTACTATCTTGTGTCCGTTCATGTCGAACACACCTTGGAACGGTCTGTCCGGTGTCGGACAGAACATGCTCTCTAGCGTGTCTTGGTCATTCAGGTTACCGATGTCGTCACCTAGAACGATGCGGATCTGGTTGTTGAAGTCATACTCGTCGTTGCAGCGCTTCGCTAGCCAGTTGAGATGAGACTTCTTCATCGCATAGTAGAAGCCGTAGTTGTAGTTTGCGCCAGCGGAATCTGAAATAGTCTCTAGTGTGAAGTCCCTTGTAGCTGAAGTGAGATCGAAGTCGTAGAGACGGTAGAACTCTGCTGAGTTGGCTGAGTTCACGAAGAGCGGCTTCTCTGAGATGTCGTCTGGCTCGTATGAAGAGTACTCGACTCCGTAAGAGCTGTATTCGAACAGCGTCTCGCTGAGAGATGGAATAGTCGCGCTATTTCCTGAGTGATAAGTGTCAAAGTCAGCAAGGTTTCTGTACTGCTCGATAGTTATGTCAGAGTTGTCGTAAGCGTCAAAGAACTTCGAGGTGACCGGAGCTCCGCTTAGTTCGAACTCTGTCGGGATCTCTCCTCGGAGTATTCTCTCCTTGAAGCTGTTGAAGAATATTTCTCTCATGTATTATTTATTTCCAGCGCTGTGCGGTGTCGATAGTCGAGTTGTCGTCATCACGAGATATTACGGTTCCAGTAGATAGCGACAAGATCATCGTGTTTTCTGGTGTCTCTTCGATGCTGTTGTTGAGTGGCGCTTTGTCTGGATTTAGAGTCGAGTCGTCTGCTGTCAGAATTTCGTTCGGCTGCTCTTCGTTGACTGTGAACTTCTTGTACGTCAATCCGTACTCGCCGTTGACTAGCCACTCGTCGTAGCCGTAGTCATCGTGCTTCTCGAACATAGTATTTATGATGTCGTCCCACAGAGCGATGTCGTCCTTCGATATGTCATACACACCGGACATCTTAGTCGTCTCAGACCACATCCAGCCGCTCCTGTCTTCTGATCCATAACCTGATGTCCAACGAAGCCAGTATGACATCCACAGCTCATTGTCGTTTCCTCGGAAGAAGCATGGATGACCTAGATTCTTGTGAATCCATCCGACGTGGTCTCTTTTATCATGTCCTATATAAGAATACTGACGGTTGAACAACTGGAAAGTGTTCTTTGCGAATAGGCGAAGCTTAGCTTTATCTTTTGGAAGAGGCATCCAGAATCCATACTGCTCTATCCAGTGCCACTCACCCCAGCTGATGAAGTCCCCGTTGTCGACACCTATGTATTGAAGTTTAGCAAGAGGTGTTCTACCGACGAACGGCTCAAAACAATGGCAGTCTAGATACCATGCTTCAAGAGTAGCAAAATTAGCAACTTCTATCAGACCCGGAGCATACCACGGATCAGTGAGCATATCGTGTGCTAAATGGTATATGAGCTCTCCGGTCCTAAGTTCGTCACCACCTGAGTATGTTGCACAATCATTCCGGAATTTTTCTTTTCCACTATCGCTTATTGTATGCTTATTGAGCCACTCGTCTGCCATTTTTGCTCTTTCTTCTGGAGTTTTCCAGTCTCCTCCCTCTTTTAGCAACTTTTCAACGAACTCGGACTCGATATTTTTCTGTAGCTCCCATTCCGAATTATTTCTAGTCATTCTTGAGAATTGATCTATTAGCGGCTTTATAGGCTGCCATGTTCGCTTATATCCATTCCACATGTATAAGCTTATACACATTCTGGGCATCAAGATTTCTTTTAGATCTGTTGGTATATGTTTTTCGATCAGATCTTCTGCTTCCCAGTCTGCAGTACTTATTTGTGAAGCTGCTGTGACTGCATTGTATATCAGAAAAGGGAATGTCAAAGCGCCATATCTTTCTTGAAGATCACGTCCTCCAGAAATAGCGGAAATGCCTGAAGAGACCAATCCAGCTATTCCTGAAAAATATGAAGTAACGATATGAACTGGTGCTTTCCATACAAGATCCCAAGAAAATCCATTTACCGATATCTCCTCAAGGACCTCGGTCCAACCCATAGTGCAAATAGCTGCTATTGCTCTTATAGGTGTAGGAACCCAAGTATAAGTCTTCTCGAAATTGGGAACCACGGCAGTCACCTTGAAGTAGCACCAGTTCGACAGAGTCTCGCACCAGAAGTAGTTCGGAACGTTGTCCTTATCTGCAACTTCTACTCCTTCTGCTGCTGCACCGAGTCTCTCGATGTAGTCGAAGTCGATGACCGTGTTGTTGTCAGTGTCGACTGAGTTCGTCGCAGAACCGTAGTAGAACTCGTATGGAGATACCCATCCATACTTCGACAGAAGCTCATCACGCTTCTCTTGGAAAGGACCGTCACCTTTATAGTCGTTCCACGCTGGATTGTATTCGACCCTGTCATGAGTGCTCTGATGCTTTAAGTTGCTATACTTGAATGAGTCTATCATAGTTCACTACTCTGGAATATATTCTATTTATCTGAACTTTTAGGGTTTACGAAACGCTTTCTAGAACTTATATTTGATTATGAGAAACCTAAAATAGGAGCTATCATGAGCAAAAAGGACCAAAAGAAGCCTAAAAATCGCATAAGCAAGAAGGACGTGAACGACTGGAAGAAGACGCTCATCGAATCGATGAAACTGCCAGTGAGCCGTGTATAAATAATACATGGCAGACAATGGACTAGGTTTTCTAGAGTTCCTCGAACAGGAAGGCGACGTAGAGAAAGAGCTCGACGAGGCTCTTCATGTCAAGTACGTCATCCGCAAAGGGAAGAAGAAAAAGAAGTGGAAGTCCGATAAGCCAGGTTTCAAGATCCAGTACGACAAGAACGGCATTCCTCACGAGAAGAGGATCACTGGAGCTGAGCGTCGTCACCGCAAGCTCGGTCAGAGAACTGGAAAGATCAAGAGAGCTGCCATTCAAGGAAAGATCCAGCTGAGACAACAGCTGAGCAATCGTCTCGGAAGCAAGATCGGAATTCGCAAGCCAGACACGAAGAGCACAGGAAGCGCTCTCGGAAAGGTCGACCACTCGAAAGACTTCCTCAGCAAGAAATATCCTATACTCGACAACAACTTCATGTTCACAGATCTGGAGGACAAATGAAGCGCTTCATCACGTTCATAGAGTCTGAAAATCTTCTATCCGAGGCCATGAAGCGCAAGCGCATGGTCAGAGACGGAAAAATCGTCCAGAAGATCAAGACGACGCGTCCAGGAACTCACCGCATCGAGTATGACGAGTATGGGAATCCTAGAGAAGTCAGGATGACTAACCAAGAGATCCTGAATCGCGAGAAAGGACGCAAGGTCGGTCAGCGCAAGGCAGATGCCAAAGAGACGCAGAGAGAACGCAAGAAAGCGAACAGCATGAAGATCAGACGCCAGTCGTCAGAGCTCAGGCACTACAATCACAAGTTTCCGGACGTCAACAGCGAACACGACGGATCTATCTAGCGAAATTGGGATGGGTTATGGACCAGCATGAGTTCATGCAGAAGCAGATCGACCAGATCAATCTAGACAAGTGGCTAGAGGGCGTGCGCATAGGACGAGATCCAGGCGACGAGTATGTACGCAAGTGGATCTCAGAGAGCGCTGCTAAGTATCGTGAAGAGAACGGCTAGGAACTCTTGTCGCCTTCAATTTCTTTCACATTGCATAGATGGAGTCTAGACTGAGGTATTCTCTGGTCTAGCGTGCACTTGATCGACACCTTCATCTTCTCTCCTAAGCTGTCTTGCTGTAGCTCGCACGACCAGTCCTGAATAGCGACGATGAAGTAAGTGTCCAAGATTCCAGCACGAAGAATGTCGAGACGATGAAGGCTCTCGTTGAACTTCGTTCTTCCCATAGTGATTCTCTGCTTGTCTGACCAGCTTCTGACTAGAAGAGTATCGGCTGCTCCAGCGAGCGCATCTACGAAATTTCCAATCTTGTCTACGAATCCGCTCGTCTGAGATGCTAGATCCGCGTCATTTCCGCCTAGTATCAGCTTTCCAGCTTCGCTCGCTGTCTCGAGAGCTATAGGAACTACGCTTCCAAGACCAGCCATCATCTGACCGACTCCTCTGTCGAGCAATCCGCTCACGGCATCAGTAGTCTCTACGACGGCGTTGTCCGACAGATAGCTTAGAACTTCTTGCTGGCTAGAAGGAGCGAAGTCTGGATCGAAGATCTCTTTTGGAGCTCTCCATGCAGTGAACTCCAGATCGAATCCATCCTTCTGGAACTCCTTTGACTTCAGCATCTGCTTAGTGTAGCCACCGCCTAGCTGTGGATTTATGTTAGCTCCTAGAGCAGCGCCTATAGCTCCAGGGACGCTGTCTCTGTCCAGCAGAAGCTTCTTCGCTAGATCAGTCACGACCTTCTGCGGACCTTCGATCACATCGGTCGTGAACGAAAGCTCGGGAATAGTGTCAAGAATTCCACATATCGACTTCGAGGATTGAGTTCCTCTTCCGTCAGTTCCGACGTTAGTCGTCAAGACGAACCAGTTGTTGCCATATAGATCTTCACTGAATCCCTGAAACATTCTCTTCTGGCTGTCAGAGAACGATACCTTGTCGGCATAGTAGAGATCTTCCTTCTTCTCTTCTTCTTTGTTCTCTTTTTCTTCAGCCATCGTTTCCTCAGCGAGTGAACATCTGCATCATCTGATCTCTAGAGACTGCGCAAGCGCTCTTGAACGAGATATTTATCACAGCCCATTCCGGAGCGACTCCCTTTCTCTCTCCTTTGTCGTCAACGATCTTCACGAGATGCTGAGAGAACTTGAACTTCATCTCAGTGATGTAGAAGTCTACTGGAGAAATTGGCTTCGTGCTGTCTATGAACAGATTTGTGTCGTCGTCTCTTATTCTCAGCGTGAAAGTGTGTCCGAATCTCTGATGAGTTCCGCATACTCCTCGAACGAATGTCTCTAGACCGTAGACGCCTTTTGCGACAGCGTCCTGGAACTCGATTCCGTTTCCAGGTATTAGTCCGTCGATGACGTGAGCCATGTCGTGAGCGCCAGAGAGTATAGCTTTGCCCGATGTTCCTTCTCCAAAAATGTTCTCTTTGATTCCCATAACGTTGTCTTTGATGATCTTCGTAGAGAACTGCTCTGGCATCATCGCTCTCTGACCGAGACTGAGCCAGTCATACAGACTGCTCGTTCTCTTTGCGCCGATGTTCGTAGCCCTGCTCAAGTTGTCAGAGTCGTATCTCAGACCTTCGACGTGCTTAGTCGTTCCTTTGAGGAGAGGGAACGCGACAATCTCTGCGCTGAGCTTCATGTATGCTCCGTCGTTCAGCTGAGCCGTCAACTGAGTCCACTTGCCAGTAGTGATCGGCGGCTGATAGTTTGGACCAGCTAGCATCTGAACTATTCTAGCCGGAATGCTGTCTCCAGCGCCTCCGAAAGTATTGATCTTGTTAGTTACGAAAGCTGTGTTGCTCTCATCCCAGCTGCCCCAGTCAGTTCCGTACTCGATCTTCGGAAACTCTTTTATGTAAGCGTACATGGGAGAGCACCTTAGCGACTCTATCTGAGTTCCGTTCTTCTCTCCGAGCGACTCGAGGCTGAACGGGAACAGCTCAAGAATAGGCTGGCGTGATCTGCCACCCCATATATCTATTGCGCTATCTAGTTCGTTCTTAGCCATCGTTAGTTTCCACTCTTGTTAGTCGGACCTTCGTTGCTGTACTTGTTTTTCTTCTCGCCGCCGTTCAGATTAGTCAGCCACACTGTCTTGAAGTCGATGAACTCTTCTCTGAACCTAGTGACGACTTCGCGGATCGCTTGAGACTCTTGAAGAATGAGAGTCTCTGTCGTGTCGCTCAGCGTAGTGTTAAGAGTGTCGTTTATCTTCGACATCCTGTACATGTCGGTAGCCTTCGGAGCTTCTCTCAAGCTCTGCAGCTCTGCTGTCAGCTTTCTCATGTTGCTGTCGAGCATCTTGTACATAGCGTTCTGTCCGCTTACGAGCGGAGTCACTGCGTCGGCGAAGACTCGAGAGTCTTCTTCTGGATTCTTAGGAGCTGCGTTCTGCACAGAGACTTGGATCGGGCTGCTCAAGAGATTCAGAACTTCAGTCTCGAAGGCTGTCATTCTAGTAGTAGCGTTCTTCGTCTGATCCTTGGCTGGCTCTTGGCTAGGAAGCGCGAACAAGAATCGGTCGACTGCAGAATCGATAGAGTTTATCAGAGGCGTGAAGTCTACGACGGCCGCTTGCTGAACTTCTGGACCTTTCCTGACTTCCTGGAGAACTAGACCTAGGTTCGTGTTGATCGCAGTCAGAGAGTCGTCCATCGAGAACAGAGCTGGAGACAGCATGACGGCAGCTTGATCGATAGACTGTGCGATCTCTGCGCCATGCTCTACACGAACGTCTGGCTTGCTTCCGATGCTTCCGATAGCTTTTCCCATTCCGGCTAGTGGAGCAGTGATGTTCTTCAACGGCTCAGCGAGAGCCTCGATGGCCTTAACGACGCCGAAGACCAGAATTCCGACACCCGCTACGATAGGAATAGCGAGAGCGATTCCGACGTTGACTGGGTTAGCCCAGGCCTTCAAGAATATCGCGGCAGCGTCTAGAACCAGCTCTACTTTCTTTATCAGAGACGGCGGAATTACGTTTCCAGCCATTCCAGCGATCGGACTGACATTCTGCTCTGTCGGAGTTACGCTCTTTATGAGGTCGGCTGGAGACAGATCTGAGATGCTGTCTTCTATCCGGAGATTCGACTCAGCGATCGTAGACTTGATCAGATCAGCGCTAGTCTCTGAACGGTTAGCGATAGCGACGAGGTCGTCGTGAACGTTGTTGAAGTAGCCCTTCAAGTCGATGCTCAGCATGAACACGTCTTGTCGGATGCTGTGAGTCGTCGCTGAGATGCTGCGGATCAAGAAGTCAGTAGAGTTGTCTGATGACGATCTGAGCACCGCAGACTTCAGGTCAGCAGCTGCAAACAAGATGTTGTCGTTGAGGTTCTGGACCTCAGACCTCAGCTCTCTTAGTCTTCTTTCAACATCATCCATCGTCTATACCACTCGATTTATTGTATTTATACGCCGTTTTAAAGCCCTAAACGGTTTACCCAATGGGTCTACACGGGAAATCGTTAAAGCGCTTTAAAACGTCTTCAAATGCGTCATTATGGACGGATATCAGTCTCATGGTTCTGAACCCACATCGTATCGACCTTGTCGTGGTCGCTGTTCAGGTAGTCTTTGCGCCCAGACATGGTGAAATCGTCCTCGCCGAGCTCCTTGAAGTTGTACCTGTCGGTCAAGCTGCCCTGCCAAGAGCGTGTCTGCTCGTCGTATGTTCCTGGCTCTGGAGCATAGTTTCCCGAGACGGAGATGATCGAGTTGTACTTGTCGACGATCTCTTGAGTGTAGGCCGACGTGAGCTTCCAGATTCCGTTCGCCGAGTCGGTCATCTCGAAAGCATCTTGGTACTCGACAGACGGGACATAGATTCCGACGTCCTTGTAGTAGTCGTACTTCTCGTCTGGCAGGTTGAGCTTGTCGTGATACTCTTCCCAGAAGCTGCGATCTCCGTCCTTGACGATGACCTTGTTGTCCACGAACCAGTTGTAGCCGATATTGTCGACGAAGAACTCTGGTCTAGCGCTGTCTCCTCTGAGGTACTGGTCAGAGACGACGTCGCTGTAGACTGCGATAGACGGGTTGAGCTTCATGATGATCTGGTCGATGATAGCGCCGTGCTCGATCTTCGTGTATACCTGGCCTTCGATCGTGAAGGTGAACTTCGCTTCTAGCTCTCGCTTGTCTTGCTCGCCGAACTCGTCCTGGTAGTCGATCGAGACTGAGTCTAGCTTCATCTTGATGTCTCGACGTATGTTCATGAACCAGAACTCTTTTATGAATATGAAAGCGTCTGGATTGAATCTAGAAGTGATCTGCTCTACGATCTGCAGAATGTCTGCGAACTTGTCTGCCTTAGCCGTGAGCTCTATGCCGATGTTGTAAGGAACGGGCTGAGTGTCCTGCCAGAGAAGCTGAACTTCATTCTCCTCTATTCCTTGATTCATCATGTACGTGTCGTAGAATGTTCTGATCTCGTTCGATGACGAAGCTCGTTGGGCGTCGTACTGGAACGAAGTGATCTTGTAGTACATGTTCGGCAGCGGAATGTAGTATGTCTGTCCAGACTCTTCTTCCTTTCTGTAGTCGTGAGACTTAGCTCTCGGACCGAACTTGATCGGGACTTGAATTCTCTTTCTCGGAAATCCGTTCTCGTCGTATCTGACGACGTACATGTCGTTGAAGAAGTTAGTGAACGCGATCATGATTGCGCGAACAGTGTCCGCGTAGTAGTAGCCTACGGGATAGCCGAGATCAGCGCGATCGTCTAGCGTAGCTTTCCACCATCCGTGATGCTCTGGGTTATATCCGGGACTCTTCCAGTTGCTCTCTGACATTTGCAATTCTCCTATAGTATATATTATATACAGGGTAAAAACTATGTCTGAAGTGAACTATTGGAAGATACCGTTAGATAAGCTGCCGAGCAGAGGGACGAAGTACTCGAAAGACACGAAGATAGAGTTCCGATGCTTGACGATCCGAGATCTGAAGTACATGGCAGCGATGACCGAGAGCAACGCTCGTGAGATAGTCGACGACATTCTGCGAAGATGTCTCAGACTCACAGATCTCCGTTTCGAGGATATTCTAGAGATAGACCGCTTGACTCTCATCTTCTACTTGAGAAGCAACACGTTCATGCTGTCGAACTCTTATCAGACAGAGTTCAAGTGTCCTTACTGCGAAGCCAAAGTCGTGAAGACGCTGAAGCCTGGCGATCTAGCCGTACGAAAGATGGAAGATTCAGTCAGCGGATCAGTCACGATTGACGGCGGTTGCAAAGTCGTTCACAGCGCACTAAAGAAGATAACGGATCCGGTCTACAAGACCGGAGATCCAGACGTAGACCTCATCTTAGCTTTCACTGACATCGACAAGAAGATCAAATCGGAGAATCTCAAAGACTTCATCTTGAATCTTCCAGCGGACGAGTTCAGCAAGCTTCTTCATCTCGCTGAGAGAGCCAAGTGTGGAATTCTCGGATATGCAGACTTGAAGTGCAGCAAGTGCTTCAGTGATCTGCGTGTCGGAATAGATCTAGCAGACAGCGCCTTGTTCAACCGCATCCACATGTCTACGATGATCCGAAATCGAGTGCAAGTGTCGAAGTACTGCGGAGTCGACTTGGACGACGACATGCCGTACAACGAAGTCGAGATGACGATCTCGGTCGTCAACGAGCTAGCTGAGAAAGAGGCAGAGAGCCTGAACCAGAAGAAGAACAATCCTGGAGTTAGAAGATGAGCGAAGATATAGAGAAGCTTATGCAGCGCTTCGGCAACCTCGAAGATGACGTAGCGCTAGGAAACAACACTCTCGATCCTGAGCCGAAGAAGTTCAACGAGCGCTGGACTGGAAAGGTTACGAACGTAGATGACCCTCTGCGCATGGGACGTGTTCAGGTTCAGATCTTCGGAATCAACGATGACAACAAGGACTATCTGTCGTGGGCTCTGCCGGAGAACGGCTATCTAGGAGCGGGAACGGCTAACTTAGTCGTTCCTCCGATAGACACGATCATTCGCGGCTACTTCGAGAACGGTGACCCGTACAAGCCTATCTATGACGGCATAATCACTGCGAGAAATCCGCTCGTTGCAGCAGCTGAAGCTTTCACGGGAATGGCTAGTCCCGGCGACACGATTCTAGACGACGCTATCCTGAGCGACTATCCGAACACGATGGTCCTAATGAAGACGGACGAGGGCGAAGGCGTCACCCTGAACCGCAAGAACGGCACAATGAAGATCTCGCACCGCTCAGGTCTGAAGGTCCAGATCGACTCTAACGGCAGCATTCTCATCGAGCAGAGCATGTCGAAGAAGTTCTCTCAGCCAGTGCCGGCTAAGATGGACGTGAAGATCGAAGGCAAGTTCAATCTAGAGGCTAACGACGATGTCACGATAAACGCCAAGCAGAGCGTCTACATAGACTCTGTGCTCGGCGACGTGAATCTTGGAAGAAATTCGATGAAGACGCTAGTATGCGCTCATCCAGTCTGTTTCGTCACTGGAGCTCCGACTAACGGCGGAAACACGAACGTGAAGGCTTAGTCTCTCAGATTGCTGATGAACCGCTCAAGGAAGTCCTTCAGGCAGTCTTTGCAGACGTGCTCCATGCAGTCAAATCCGTCGAACGTGTTCATCTTGATGTCGATAGTGTAGTTCAGTTGTTTGCAGTCTTGCAGGTACAAGCGCCCCGATCTGCAGAGCTTACTGTTTCCGTAGATCCGTTTTCCGCATATATCGCAAAACACTTCTTCCTGTATAGTCAGTTGTCTACTCATCGTTTGCTCCTTGAAGCTTTGCGTGAACGAAGCCTAGCTCAAGCGCCTTTCCGACAGTTAGCCTGTCGCCTTCTTTTAGTCCTAGCTCGTTGCTTCCGTCAGAAGATAGAGTGCTCGGAGGTAGAGGATCTCCAGGATGGAAAGTGAACATGCAAGCGCCATAGCCGTCATCTCCGATGATAATGACTGTGTAGTCTACGAACCAGCGCTTGATAAATGCTAGAGGATCGGTGAGAACGAGAGACAGAGTTCCAGTTCCCTTCACGTCCATCATCGTGCACGTGAGATTTTGATCAATCTCTTTCAGAGGAGCCATTCCGAGCCAACCACGAATAGCTCCAGTCTTGAATGCTCGACATCCAGGCGCTACTGCGGGATGGTCATACTTGTACCAAGATACGTGCATCAGAGCACGTTCGAGATCTTCTGCGTGGACATAGTCGGTCACGCTGCCTTTTCCGTCGCAGAGCCGCTGTTCGATGCACTTCTTGAAGTACTCGGGATCGTGTTCCTTAGTGCGCTGGATAGCGTGCCACACGTACTGATTGTAGTCGTACTCCATCTGGTCCTCCTTAGAAGTTGGTGGATATGATCTCTTTCCACTTCAGCCAGTTCTTGATAGTGAAAGAGAGCGAAGTGATGTTGGCTGCCGTGTCTTCGAGCCAGCCCATGTAGTAGCGCTGCTCTATCAGAGCTCGATTGATCTTCGCAACTTCGTCATCTAGCGCAGTCTGCTCTGTAGCTTCTTTGGCCGTGTAAGCCATTCCGCCTTCCTTGAGCTTGTTCTTCGTTCGAGCGGTAGCCTCTTCGAGCTTCACTTCCAGAGTAGCGACGACGGCGACCTGCTTGCGGTATGCGTCGATGTACTTCTGCTTCATGCCAGGAATCTGCATGTTCTTCTCTAGAATGTCGTCAGGGTTCTCTGGCATCGCTGTATCTTCCAGCGCCATCTCTTGAAACTTCAAGAAATCTTCTCTCAGCATATATCACATCTCCGTGTGCTCGTCGCACCAGTCTAATCCAGACTCTATTACGTCTAGCATCCAGTTTATCAAATCTCCAATCGCTTGGATGAACATACCTAGAGTAGCTAGAATGAATCGAAATATAGCGACAAAGAAACTCATTTCCACTTCTCCAATACTTTGTTGAGATTGTCGTGAAGTTCTGACACTTTATCCCAGTCTTCAACATCGTCATCGTCCAATCCGTGCACATCGTCGAGTCTGCTATACATGTCCTCGATCGCGCTCAGCCACTGCTTCGTCATTCGAATCACACAGCGGTGCAGACGGTGGATCTCAGCGCCGTCCTTGCACGACTCTGCGTAGTGTCCTGCTTTCAGATCCTCTATCTCTTTATTTTTCTCGGCGAGAAGTTTTTCAACATCTTCTGCTAGATAAAATTTAGGATATTCGCCTTCTTTTGCGATTCTATATCCGACTTCCAGCTCTGCCATTATGCCTCCGGCCTGTCGATCCAGTTGAAGAAATCTCTACGAGTGAACGTGCCCTCGTCGATGCGCTTTTCGTCGAGCCTGTGCGCAGCTTTCGGCCTTTCTTGCTCTCTTATGCGCTCTAAAAGCGGTTTTTTAGTTTTGAGGTTCATGATACCCTCGCTTGTTGAGTTATACATGTTAAATATAAGAAAATCGGCGAAATTCGTAAACTCTTTCGCTCGAAATCTCACGAAGCGCCATTTTGCTATATTTAACCTTGATATGTATGTAAAGTTCAAGAAGCTGAGGTTCAAAAACTTCCTGTCATACGGAAACGGATGGACCGAGCTAGAGTTCAGCAACAAGCTCTGCATCATCAATGCGCAAAACGGCTCCGGAAAGTCGACCATCATTGACGCGATCTCGTTCGTCCTGTTCGGAAAGCCGTATCGTGACATAAAAATGAAGAGTCTCATAAACTATGTGAACAAGAAGCACTTGGAGGTGCAGATCGAGTTTGACATAGGGAAAGACAGCTACGAAATGATGCGAGGACTCGGTCCTGCGAAGTTCGAGCTGAAGAAGAACGGCGAGAAGGTTGAGGCGCTGAGCTCTAAGAAGCTCAATCAGCTCGAGATCGACAAGCTGCTCGGCGTCAAGTATCTTCTCTTCAAGAACGTGATGTGCATCGGCGCAATCTCCAACGTCCCGTTCTTTAACATGTGTCTGTCCGACCGCCGGGAGCTCCTGGAGACCATATTCGGACTCACCAACATCGCGGACATGCTCGACGAAGTAAAGACGAGACGCTCGAACGACAACATCACCATCAGAACGATGGCTGGATCGAAGAGCGGAATCGAGCAGTGTATCAAGAACACGACCGAACTCATCGCAGACTTGGACAAGAAGAGCCGCACTTTCGAAGAGAACAAAGCCGACCGCATCAAGCGTGTCCGCGACCATATCGAGCAGCAGAAGTCTGAGAAGACGGACCATGAGTCGAACATAGAGAAGTGCAACAAGAAGCTCGAAGAGTTGAAAGACGAAGGTCCGACGATGAGAGAGCTGTACGACAGGATAGCGGAGAAGAAGATAGAGGCGACTCGAAAGTCCGACCGTCTCGGACAGATCACTGGATCCCTAGAGCACAGAGACGAAGCCGTCTGTCCAGTGTGCGGATCCGACCTGTGCTCATCTCACTCGCAGAAGTATTTAGCCGATCTGCAGTCCGAGTACGATAGACTCGAAGGCGAATGGAAAGCGCTGCAGGACGAGATTCTGAGCGACAATACTCTGCTTGACAAGAAGCGCAAAGAAGACGCTTTTCGTAAGAAGATCGAGAGCCGAATAACCCAAGAGCAGTCGGCGATAGAGGCGCTTGACCGAGGGATAACATACGACGAGTCCCAGGTTGCCGAGATAGAGAAAGAGACGAACGGATTTGACGCTACCGAGCAGCGAGAGAAGCTCGCCGAGTATCAAGGACAGCTAGTCGAAGCGAACAAGCAGATCAGCGAGATCGAAGATCGAGTAGCGGTAGATACCGACCTGATAGCGATTCTGTCTGACAGCGGAATCAAGCGATACTTCTTCGACGAGATCGTTCCGATTCTGAACATGAAAGTGAACGAGTACATCAAGAAATTCGGCATGGACGTGGAGGTCACGTTCGACAACATGCTGGAGTACACGCTGACTCGCGGAGCATTCGAGATGGAGTACAACGGACTATCGAACGGAGAGAAGACACGCGTCAACGTCGCTATGCTTCTCACGTTCTACGACATCGCAAAACAGCTGTCCAACTGGTCGAGCTCGATACTCTTCATCGACGAGATCTTCGACACAGGAATCGACAGCGAAGGCATCACGGACTTCTTGAAGGAATTGATCGGAATGCTGCATGGAGACGGAAATCTCGGCGTGTACTTAATTTCTCACAAGCTAAATGATTTAAATTTTAGCCAGATACAGTACAAGTTCGAGACGCTGAGGGTTCTGAAGAGAGGATGCTTCAGCACGATTTTGAAAGGATAGAGATGGGTAAGGTAGCATTAGTTTCTGATCTGCACTTTGGAACTCATTCGGACGACAGAAAGTTTCAAGATTCTCAGTTCGCATTCATGGAGCAGATTGTACAGAACTGCAAAGATCGAGGCATCGAGAAGATCTTCGTTCTCGGTGACTTGTTCGACACGAGACACGCTGTAAACGTTCTAACCGTCAATCGCGTCGTCGAGTTCTTCAAGAGCCACGAAGGCGAAGTGATCTGGTACATCATTCTCGGAAATCACGACCTCTATTATAAGTCTTCGACGGAAGTCAGTTCGTTGGTCGTATTGGACCGCATCACTAACGTGAACATCATCGACAAGCCTAAGATGATTGGCGATACGCTTCTGCTTCCGTGGGTGACGGACTATGAGCAGTTTCGCAACGAAGTTGAAGAAAAGATGGACTGCGAGCGTATGTTCGGACACTTGGATGTGCTAGGCGCTAAGATGGACATCTTCAACAATCGTGCCGAGCAAGGATTCGACAAGGCTGAGCTGTTTAATCACTGGAAATACATCTATACGGGTCATTATCACATTCACTCGGAAACTACACAGGGTGACTGCAAATTGACCTATTTGGGCTCTCCATACCAGCTTAATCGATCTGAAATAGAGCCTAAGGGATTCTACATCCTAGATACAGACACGGAAGCGCTCGAGTTCGTGAAGAACGAGCACTGCATCGAGTACAAGAAGCTCAAATATCCCGAGATGCCCGAGAATCCAGAAGAGTTCATCAAAGGACACATCATCGACGTGGAAATCTCTTGGGAAGACTCGAAGTATATGACCAAGGTCAACGACTATCTTGTGAAGCTCGAGTCATACGGACCCGCATATCCTGTCAATCCTATCTACCAGCGCAGACGCGAAACGACGCCGACCGAGAAGATCGACGTCTCGAAGATAACGATTCTATCCTTGGGAAAGCGCTACATCGACGACTGCGAAGACATCAAGAACAAGTCAAAAGTCTTCCAGGCTTTCAAGGAACTGTACTCTAGTCATTCGATTCAGTAGAATCTTCGATCCTCTTCCAGCGACGAGCGTGAAGTCTGCGTTCCATAGGATTCTTAGGTTCTTCAGCTACTGGCTCCGGTTCTGGAGCTGGTTCCGGCTTGGGCGTCTCTGAAATCTTCTTAGGCTCTTCTTTGACTACAGGAGCATGCTTCGCTACTGGAATCGGCTTACGGCACATAGGTCTTCTTACTCTGGTTCCCATTGTTTCTCCTTAGTCTATCTCTAGATCAATTCCTCGATCGAGCCCGATCTTCTCTTTCAGTTCATCTGGGAGATATTTTCTCAGCAGCTCTACGGACTTCGTCTGGTTGTCTCGGTATAGCTGCTCGATGCAGGATCTAGCCTGCAGAAGGAAGAACGGATCGTTGACGAGATTCTCCGTGAACATGTCGACTTCATCTTGAGTCAGATAGAGGACAGTGCTATGGTTCTTGCGGTCGTTTAGCGTCTCTAGCTTCTTCATCGCATACAGCTTGATCAGCTGGATGATCCATGTCTTCGGCTTGTCTTCAGCGCAGAAGTCCCAGACCTGCTCTTCGCTCTCGCCGTCCATGTCTAGAAAGACGTGAGGCTGCTCAAGAAGTAGTTTCTCGACGAGGTATCTCATTAGTTCTCTCCGATGAGGCTGTTGTAGAATATGATGATTCCTGCGCTGAGCTTCAGAACGTCAAGGTCACGGTCTTTGTAGAGAGTGATGCACTTGAAGGACTTTGGAGAACAGATGTTGTAGTTGTGCCAGTCAAAGTTCTCTTGCTGTACGATGGTCATCGTCTGCTGGCAAGCGCCACGGATCTGCTTCTCGAAGTTCTTGATCTGGTCGCCCATAGTGTCATACTTAGTCGTCTTAGCGCAGTCGTCAGCGAAAGCCTTGTTGATACCATCGATGACCGACTTAGCGAGCTCATACTGCGGCTTGATCTTCTCTGCTACTGAAGCGCGCTTAGATGCAGGGTCGCCTGATTGCGCTGGAGCAGGCGCTGGCTTTGGCTCTGGAGCTGGCGCAGGCTGAGGAGCTGTGGGCTGCTCTGGCGCAGCTGCTGGATTAGGATTGCTGAGATCGTCTTCGTTCAGCTTCGTTCTGAAGTCCATGAATGTCTTTCTCTTCTTCTCTATCATTTCTGCTCCTGAGTGTTCTGCTGTTCCTGGTTAGAATTCTGTTCTGGCTGTTGGCCTTGCTTCTGTGCTTGCTGCTCGGACTGTTTCTCTGCCTGTTCCTGGTTCTCGTCCTTCTTCTCTTCCTTCTCAGGCTCTCTAGCGTCAATGAAGGAGAATGGAATTCCTTTATCTCCGAAGACGACTTTAGCGACTTCGTCCGAGATTGTGCAAGTCGTAGCGGACGGCTTTCTGAGCATCTCTATCTTCGGCAAGCACATCTTGATGAAAGCTTCGATGTTCTTGAAGTCTAGGTTTCTGATGGTCAAGAATGCGCTGATGTTAGTGATTCTCTTGAACATAGAGAGTGCGATGAACTCACGCTTGACTTCGCTTCCGAAGCTTCCGTCAGTGTGGCTGCTGAGGTATGTGATAGCCTTCTGCAGGTTAGTCGTGCACTCCATAGGCTTGAGGTTCTTGATTCCGCTCAGCTTGATGTCCATGTCTTTGAACTGTTCGAACTTAGCGTGATTCTTGATGGCGTTGATGTACTGGCTGTACTCGTTCAAGACTTCTTCGAAGAGGTTAGCGTAAGCGAAGAATGTAGAGAACTTAGAGTTTCTCTGCATCTCGACTCTCATGTCTTTGTTCTTGACTAGCAAGCGGGTCATGAGCGGATCGTTCTTCACCCAGTGGTCTATTCCCTTCGTCAGAGACAACCTGTACGGGTTGACGACTTTCTGGTTCGCTTCTGTAAGCAGTTCCACCCACTTATCAAGAGTGAGAGATTCAGCGACGCCGTTCTTCGTTCCGAGAACCTTGTCGATGATCTCGACTGGAACTCCTTCTTTCTGGAGGTCGTCTACTACCGTCTTCTTAGACTGAGCCGTGATCGTCTTAGCGTCCTTCATGCTCTTGATGCCGAGTCGCTGGAGCTCTGTCTGGTTGGAGAAGTACTTCTGAACTTTCTGCCAGTTCTCTTTGTTCTGCTGGCTGTTCTGCTGACGCTGTGTCTCTTCGTCGTTCTTAGAGATAGTGAACGGATGGAAGCTGAATATCTTGAACGCCTCGTCGTGACCGTAAGCGCCAGCAAAAGCTCTCATGAGAATGTATATCAAGCAGTTGTATCGTAGAACTACTGCAGAGACCGTGTCTTGGATCTCTTCGATAGACGGACCGTCTTCTTTCTTCTCTTCTTTAGGCTGCTCTTGCTTCGGTTCCTCTTCTTTCTCGTCCTCACCAGCGTCTGCTGCAGCGTCCACGTTGGTCTGATTCTGCTGATCTCCGTCAGCTTCTCTGATCCACGACTCAGCTTTCTGAGTCGGCTGCTGCTCTTTCTCCTCTTCCTGAGGCTGTTCTTCTTTGCCAGGCTCAGCGCCTAGGAACTCCATGTCTTTCTTGAAGTCGTAGCCTTTCATGAGCTCACGCTGGATCTCTTTGACGGCCTTAGTGACTGTCTTCTTCTGTCCTTCTGCGCTCTGCTCTTCTTGGCTTCCTTCTCCTTCCATTCCTTCGATGGCTAGACCCATCTTCTTGTACTCTTCCTGAGCTTCTTTGTTGCTCTTGACGTTCTTGATGTTCTTGATGAGCTTTCCTAGAACGTTTCTACGGAAGAACGAGTTAGGATTGAGAAGCTCGTGTAGGCCGAAGAAGAAAATCTTGAGTGGCGCAGTGAGAATGTTCGTCTCAGCGCCCATGACGCTGTTGTATGCAGCATCTTTAGTCTTTGCCGCCATGTCCGTCCAGTCGTGATACTTCTCGTCGTCGCTCCAGAACTTGCTGCCCTGCTTAGTGCCCTTCATAGCGTCTAGTGCGCCAGTCTCTTCGACTTTCTTCCAGGTCACGTACTGAGATGCAGCGTTCAGTGCAGCGGTAGCGCTGTCTTTTCCGAGCGAGTTCTCTAGCATGCGCTTGTCTAGATCAGAGAATTCGATCTTCTCGCCTTTAGCGATCTCCTTCTTCGCTTCCTGCTCGCCTTCGTCGCAGAGCTTGTCGAGCTGTTCTTTCGTCTTAGCGTATGAAGGATCTTTCGAGATCTCGGCTACGAACTTGTCGTTGATGTCCTTTCCTTTGATCTGCTTGTCAAGGTTAGCATAGTTGAACTTTCCCTTGTCTGGACCTTCTTTCGCGATCGAGTTGACGACTGCGACTCTGATAGCCGCGTCAGTAGATCCGAGCTTGTCGTAGATCTCGAAGTCCTTGAGACCGTCGAATGCCTCTTGGAGATTCTCTTTCTTGATCTTCATAGGATCGACGCCTTTCAGCTTCTCGCTCTTGCCCAGAACTGAGAGCGTCAATCCCATGAAGCGCTTCTTATACATGTTTCTGATGCTGTCTGCGCTTCTGAAGCACTCTACTGCATCTTTGCTAGTCCAAATTGCCATATAGTTCCTCTATGCCTTAGTTTATTTATACACAAAAACTGGATCTGAGCGGTTAGCCCAGATCTCAGCTTTATATTCGACCAGCCAGACTTAGTCCATCGAGCCGTAGACGTTTTCGTCGTCCATAGCGCTTACGACTGCAGCAGCAGCTTCAGCGTCAGCGGAACCGTCGTCTTCGTATTCGACCTTGTCAAGGATAGACTTGATGGCTTCGAGCTCAGACTTGGTAACCTGGATCGTGAAGATCTCGCCGTCATCCTCTTCGGTTTTCGGAGTGACTTCTGTACCGGTTTCTTCAGTCTCTGCCGTAGCGCCAACTTCTTCGTCCTCTTCGTTCACGACCTTGTAGCCGTGAGCCTTAGCGACTTCGATGGCCTCTGCGAGCAGAGCCTTCTTGTCCTTAGTCTCTTCAGCAGACTCGTCGACCACCTTGTAGCCGTGAGCCTCTGCAACCTTGATAGCTTCGTCAAGCTGTTCTTTAGTGATTTTAGAGTCTTTCATTTGGTTAACCTCTTTGTTTGTTAAAATCTTTTTATTTATACTCAAGATCTTCGACCGCCTGTTACTATTCTCTTGATCGCGTCCCGAAGATCCTGGACGATGATCTGCTCGTTGACGAGCAAGCCATAGGCGCTAGAGAAGATAGACTTCAGCTCCTTTGACTTTCTCTGAATTGCATCTTTAAGCTCTGGATCCTGCGGATAGCAGAGAGAGTTGGCGATCTGACGGTCGTCAAGCATTGACTCTCTAGCGTAAGCAACATATCCTTCGACGATGTCTGAAGCAGCTTCTCTGACCAGCGGAAGGATGACGTCTGGATCAGCGAACTGCTCATCGATCATGTCGGTGTTCAGCTCTTCGTTCTGTCCTGGTTCTGTGTCGTCCTGAATGATCAGTTTGGCTCCGCAACAAGGGCACACTGGATTAGAGAGATTGACCGTGTAAGCAGTCTGATCCTCTTCTCCTTCTAGTGCCTCTAGTACGCGAAGCGCACCCATTTGAGTTTCGTTCAGCACAGATTAGGCTTCCTTGTTCTCTTCTGCTGGCTTCTCAGCTTCGTCGCAGGACTTCTTTTCGTCGTCCTTCTTCTCTTCTGAGTCGCACTTGCCAGACTTGCAAGCCTTAGCAGCCTTGATCTGCTCGAGGAAGGAAGTTCCCTTCTTTTCGTCGATCTGCTTCTCAGCCGGCTCTACGACCGGTTCAGCTGGCTTGTACTCTTCGCCGAGAAGTTCAGCCTTGAGCTGCTTCTTAGCTTCGTTGATGCGCTCACGGATCTTAGCCTTGACGACAGTCATGAGACGCTCGTCAAGCTTGTAGAGCTTACCAGACTCGACGATTCCGATGATGCTGCCAGTGTTGCTGTTGAGCAGCTTGCCAGGCATCTTGTTAGCGCGATAGGCTTCAGTCTTCTGTTCGTCGCCCGGGTTGGATTCTGGCTGTTGAGCTTCTTCTCCACCTTCAGCTGGCTTGTCTTCAACGTTGCCTTCATCAGCTGGAGCAGTGCCGTCACCTTCAGCAGCGGGCTCGTCCTGACCAGCTTCAGCAGCGTTGTCGAGATCGAGATCGATGTTGGGAGGAGCGTCCTGAGATGCAGCATCACCTTCCGGTGCCGGAGCGGCTTCTGGTGCAGGTTCAGCCGGAGCTTCAGCTGCAGGAGCAGCACCCATGCCGTCGATCTTGTCAGAGAGCTTCTGGAGACCGACGTTCACGCCGTTGATGACATCCTTGAGGGAAGCGATAGTGTCGACGAGAGTTGTCGTAGCTTCAGCCTGTTTGTCTTCAGTGTCTTCGACTTTCTCAGTGCTTCCGCCGAGAAGATCTGCGAAGTCGTCATCGCCTTCGGTTGTTTCCTGGGCGCCGGCGATCTGGTCAGCCGTAAGGGTAGGCTGATTCACGTCCGACAGAAAATCCTCGTTTAGAAGCGCTTTTTTGTTCTTAATAGTCATATATAACACCCTTCTAGTATTGCTTTTAGATTATTTATATCAGATGCCAGCGATGACGATCTTCATTTCTTCGGAATCTTTCAATTCCTTGAAATCCTTGAGAATTTCAGAGTATTCGTTGAAGCTCTTGATGCCGTAAGTCATGCAGTTGAGCATGTCGTCGAGCTTGTAGTCGACCATCTTGCGCTGTTCGTCGACAGGTTGATCCTTGAAAGACATCAAGAACTCGGACGGTGTGAAGCGGTCCTTCAACTGCTTGATCTGCTTAGGATATTCGTCGCAGAACTTGTCGAGCTTCTTGAAGAGCTTCTTAAGATCTGGGTCTTTCTTGATCTCTTCTTCGGTCTTTCCGTTGACGCTCTTGATCACTGCCCAGATGTAGTAGAGCGGGTTCGTGTCTTCCTTCTTCTCGAACACCGTAGACTCGTTGAGAAGGAAATCCTGTAGTTTGTCGTAATTCTTCATCTTAGTCGATGCTCCTGTTTAAATCCTAATTTGAGAAATTGAAATAAATCTTCTTCTGGTCAGCATAAGCGCTGTAATTGGTGTAGTCCATGTTCTTAGCGTAAACCCATTCTTCTCGTCCGCCGCTCGACCAGTAAGCCGAATTCTCTTGAACGACGTCCTTGGCGTCGACTAGCTCAGCCGATGTGATGCTGACTGTCTCGTAAGTGCTGTTCCAGAGCTCTGCAGAGCTGTTTAGATCTTCGACAATGTGATAAGCCGAGTTCCACAGCGTAGCGCTCTCAGACAGGTCGGAAACCGTCTCTACGAGCCCTTCTACAGTCTCGGCTGTCTGCTTAGACAAGTCATAGGCTTCGTTCCAGTAGTCTCCACTCTCTGATACGATGTCTGTTACAGCGTTCCACGTCGTGGCAGAGTCGCTTATTACTTCATAAGCGAAGTCCCAGTTAGCGGAGTTTGCATAGACCGTGTCGTAGGCTGAATTCCAGTTGCCAGAAGTAGAGTCGATGTCGTCGATCACTGAGTTTAGGGTCTTGTCAATCTTTTCGACTTTCGCTGATACGTTGTCGACTACATCTTCGATCCCCTTGATTTTCTCCTCAGTTTTCTCTGCGATCTCTAGCGCAGCAGATGCAGTCTCGTATGCCGAAGTCCAGTAGTCAGCTTTCTCCTCGACTATGTCAGCTACTTTGTCCCAGCGGACTGGATCCATTCCGGAGACCGAGATCACATCGTGGTCGATGCTGATCCACTTGCCAGCACGATAGACTATGCCGCCGTGAGACTTGAGAATCTTCCAGATCTTCTCTAGCTGGTCGAACACGCCGTCAGGTCTTCTGCCGTCATGCTCGATGTTGGGATTAGTCTCCCAGAACAGCTTGTCGTGATCTTCGATCCAAGAGTAGAGCTCATCTACCTGATCTTGGCTGACCCACTTTCTCTTCTGCGGGTCGATGATAGCGTTCACATAGAGGTCTACGATCAGCTTGTTCAAGGATCTTAGGCTTGCTCTGACGTCTTCAGAAAGCTGTAGAGGAGATCCAGATGTTCCAAAGCCTTGGATCTCTTCTTTCTTCGTAGCTACGTAGCGCAGTCCCTTGTAGGACTCGAGGAAGGAGCTCGTCTGAGCGACGAGATTGTAGAGATCTTCTAGTCTTCCAGAGTCGATGTTCTCGACCATCTGGTAAGCAGAAGTCCAGAAAGCGGAATTCTCTTCGACAGTGACATAGGTCGAGTTCCAGTTGTCAGCAGATGTCTTCCAAGAGTCGTCTCCGCCGCCTTGATTCCAAGCAGCAGAGTTTTCTACAACGGCAGACGAGATATCGTCCCAGCGGACGACATCTCCGGAAGTGACGCATACGCACTCACTCTCTCCATCACAGCAGTTCTCCCAAGGTCTGACCCCGATCACTGGTTCAGTGTCGTTCCATCTGGGCGGATAGCCCGGATGAGGCGGCCTATGACCGTCTGGCGGAAACACCGAAGGCCACGGTCCATGCGGTCCTTTGTGAGGCGGACCTGGAGGACCTGGGGGAGTCTTGCGATTCTTGTCTGCCATCTTAGATCTCTACTCTTTTGACTTACTTAGCTAGGTTCTTTGCGTTCTGGAGCTGGACACCGAGGTCGTGAATAGCTGTGCCGATCTTGTTGACACGAGCGTCAGTGATGTCCTTCACCTTCTTCTTGAACTGAGCGAGAGCGTCATCGCGACCGACGAAGTCGTCAGGAACGACCCAGACATTGTTCACGTAATCCGTGATAGCGTTGACGAAGTCGTTAGAGAAGCCGTCGAGAGACTTGATAGCGTCGTTGTTGCCCTTGCCGAAGTACTTCTCGATGAGGTTGCCCATCTCAGACTTCTGCTGAACCGGAGCTGGCGTGGAGACGTCAGTGTTTCCAGTCTGCGGAACTTCGCCGGTGATCTCGTCTTCGAAAACTTCCGGATTGTAGTTCTGATCTTCGTTGACCTTGTTAAGGAATTCTTTCCATTTCATGGTTTTCACCTCTTATGTTCTAGTTATTTATACTACCAGCCGTCAAACGGGTCGAACGGGTCTGATTTTCTCTTCTGTTTGCAGATCTCAGGAGGCTCGTCTTTGGGAACATAGCGCTGAAGTCCCGGATCTTCGCCTTTTACGTAGTCGTTTACCGCCAAAATGTCTCCAGAAGAAGCCACTTCGGAGGTCTTGTTCTCGATGTCGAACGACTCAGCCAGGGCAGTGAAGTCCTCGATAGGCATGTCGTCGTCATTCTGGTTCATGACGTCCACGTCTTCGTGGTTGTTCTTCCAGATTCTCAGAGTGAACGTATAAGTGATCGGAGTGCCAAGGAAAGCAGTGCCGTCCTTGAACTCCTTCACGTTTATCACTTCGTAGTACTTGTCGTTATACTGGAAGTAGATGATGTCGCCTATCTTCGGCTTGTACTCCTCGTACTTGATCTCGGTTCTCTCGTAGTCATACTGGCTAGCTTCTCTGAAGTGGGCTATGGTCGCCTGTATCTCGAAAACCTCGTCATATAGCATGCCTTGGATCTGATACTGCTTCTGCAGGTTGGGAATGCTGTCAGTGTAGACGGACAGCTTGAACCTGCGGACGATGTTCTCGAGCGGATCCTCGCCGAGCAGACGATCTCTCTTCGTCGAGATCTGCTTGATGTAGTAGTCGACCTCGAAGCCGTACATGTTGTACGCTTCAGATGTCAGCGAGGAGAGAAATGCTGCTTCGTTAGCGTAGCAGCTGTCTTTGTCTGTGCTGTCGTAGGGCATAGGCTTGTTCCAGTCCCATCCGCTGACGGTGCATCCGCCATCACCCCACAAGCGATTGAACTCTTCCTGAAAGTCTGAGTACATATAGTATATATATTCTGATATGAACGTCTCCACTATCATCTGCACTTACATCTACCAGACTTTCGTGACAATCAAGACTGCCCTAGAGGTCACTCAGGCTGCAGCAGACAAGATTCTTGACTTGATCTACGGAATCGTGAAGCTAGCGCTAGTGACTGTGAGAGAGGTTCTGAACCCAGTCTTGAAGATCATCGCTGCTTCGATAACATCGCTGATGAAGTCCATGAGCTCATTGTGGATTCGAGACTTCTCAGACTCTAAGATGTGTAAGGATCTGTTCAAGTGCGACTTCTTCACTAACTATCTTCTCAATCCTGACTCCATCTTCTCGAAGGCTGTGAGAGGTCTGTTCAAGCTTGACGGAAAAGACCGCTACTCTAACGTTCAGCGAGAGCTGTATCAGATAGTACAGGACTTCAAGGAGTTCAAGAGGCAGATATGCTCTGGCGTCTCGCTAGACTTGACGCTGTCTGCGATCACTGGTCTGTTCCAAGACTTCATGGCGCAAGTCAACAAGTGGCTCCGCTGGCTTCAGAGAAAGGTCGATGCGGTCTACAAGTGGCTGAGATACTATCTAGACAGCCTGAAGCGTTGGGGTGTGTTCGATCTGCTCAATCAGCTCAAGGCGATGTTCGACTGCGTTCTAGACCAGACCGAGCTTTGCGCATCAGTCGAGTCTGCTGGATCATACTACCGCACGTTCACAGAGAAGATGAAGCTGTACTGCACGAAAGCGAACGACTGGATCATCAAGCCAGACTACGAGAAGATGTGCACTTCGTTCATGAATGGAAAGATTCGCGAGCTAGACTACTATGCTAACGCTATCGAGAACGGACTCAAGCTGTTCGTAAACCCGAGCAACGTGAAGCCTACGACAGACTGCTTGAATCTGACTGGACACATCGTCGGGATCGCTAAAGCAGTCTGGACAGGTGATCCTATGCAGATTCCTATCTTCAAGTACGCTAAGACGAAGGTAGAAGCATTGAAGATCGCATGGAACGGACTTCCAGTGAAGCCGACGTACTACAGCATCGACGAGATGCTCAGTGATCTGCACTTCGAGAGGGACGGCGTCTACGTGAAAGACGTCAGACTGCCTATAGAGCCGTCTGAGACTGATGAGTACGTCATGAACATGGATGAGACTCCAGATCCGCCGTCTATGTCTTCTGCGATCTTGATCGGAGAGAACATCTACTCTGGAGCTTACGCGATGAGCAGCTTCAAGACTAGCAGAGACTTGGACATTGTCAACTATCTCCACGAGTACAACGTCGGCTACACTGATCTTCTGAATATGGAAGACCTAGCTAAGGTCTACGCTTAGCTAGTACCAGCAGAGAAGTCTCAAGTTCTCGACCGTGATCTCAGAGTCTGAGTTATCCCTTCCCTTGACCGCGATATATCTCAGGTCTGACTCATAGTTTGGTTCCGTTTCAGACCAAGCAGATGTTCTGCTGAAGTCGAATGAGATATGATTCCATTCGTTAGAGACGAAGCCAGAGCAGTTGTAGTTCTGCACGTGGTCAATAGAATTGAGATAATTATATCCATTTTCTTCATAAGGAGCCTTTCCGGGAATAATGTGAATCTCTCTAGAATCTCCTACTTTGAACATTCCGGATCCGTGAACGAACTTTGGATATTTTGTACCATTTCTAGGATCCTTAGGGAGCTCAATCAACTTGTTCACTCTATATCCGCCAGTTCCGCCATTTCTAGAGACGTGAATATAAAGAGTAGGTATCTTCTTTGACCAGAGATACATCGACCCGTTTTGAGTGAAGTCCTGAACGTTATTCACAAATTCTACTGATCCGGCCGGATTTGAGGCTTTTCGATATGCTCCAGCTTCTACCTCACTGTTGTTCGAAGGCCACACTGCCCAAGATAGGTAAGTGCCTCTGAACCCATTGTCTGCTGATACGCCGAATGCATCACCCTCGACTGTCTTATCTTTACTGTAAAGTGGATCGTTAGCTGCACCGTAATATCCACACAGATGGACGTTATGATGCCTTATATCGCCTTGATCCTGTGTATGTTCAAGATAGTTTATCGGATCTTCGGTTAATTCGACTCTTCCTACATTGTTGATACGAATACTTTTTTCTAAGTACTCCCTCTTCATGTAGTCAGGATCCTGAGGATACAGAGGAGGCGGAATCAATTTTCCATAATTCGTCTTATTGCCGCTATCATCGGTTGTATATACACTGACTTGTAGAGGATTTAGTGGAGAGTATCGATACGTAGCAATTTCAAAATCTAATTCGTGTTGTCTATCGGTTGAAACTATTGCACCACCATTCTCTTCACGCAGTGTTTTCGATATTAGATCAGCTTCTATCCATCCGAAGTTGCTTCCGGTATCGGATCCGTCTTTTCCGAGAACTAGTCTGTCAATTCCAGTTGCTGTCTTAGGCGGAATAGACGGAATGAATCCCGAGATACCACTTCCTGTGATACCACTTCCTGTGATGTCATAGCCGCTTCTGTCTGGCTTAATGAATAGATCAATTGGAATATTGACTCCATCTGGCGCGGCCAAGATCTGAGATGCGTCGCAGACGAACGTCGATGTGTTTCCAGAGTTGACTATCTTGAGATGTTCTCCGCTAGCTTCTAGGTTGACCATCTGGTTCTCATTGAGATCAGCAGAGTAAGTGATCATTCCGTCCGGTTTCTGCGGAAGCTTAGTCACCTGAACATACTTTCCGCCAGATACTTCAGTCTTACCCGACGTGTCGTGAATCAGACTATAGAGGTAAGCGGCGCTGTAGTCAGCCTGACCAGAGACGTAGTCGATGTCATTCTGCAAGTTCGTGGCAGAAGTTAAGATCTCCTGATGTAGGATTGCGCTCGTGTTAGTTATCTCTTGGTGCAGGTTTCCGCTTGCAGTAGTCGTGTAGTTGTAGAGATATGCCGACATCGCATCGATCGTCGTCTTGTTATAGTAAGGAGACAGATCGCCGAGATAAACCCAGTTAGCTGAGTCAGGATGAAGAGTACCAGATTCTAGTGTCGGGTCGACATATCGCCAGTAGGTCTGATTTCCAGAGTGTCCTTCACTCTCGTCGTTGAGGACTTTGATGACGTCATTGTCAGTCGTCCAGCCCGTATACTCTATGAGCTGCTGATAAGATCCGACCACGTCAATCACGTCGCTGCCTGCGTTGATAGTGTCGATCTCGTCGTTGATCTTGTCTACTTCATTCTGAAGATAGCCTGAAGACTCCTCGATGCGGTTGTATAGATCCGCTGATGTGTCGTGGATTGCGCTAGCGAGAATGCAGTCGTTGTTGAAGAGCGGCTGAATCGTGTTGCTGTTCAGCCACTTACCGTCCGCGATAGTCGTTCTAGACCAGTGTGCTCCAGAGAGAAGATTCAATTCTATGTCAGTATTTGGAATTATACCTGTAGGCATCACAAAACTCCACTAGTTTCTTTATCAGATTATTTATAGCGGAAACTAGCCTACGATGATCTCGTTGACTGGAGACTCTAGATCGATGCGATCCTTGATGTCCTTGATGTCTTGCTTGAAGTCGGATGCGAGAGAGTCGCCGTTTAGCTGACCGCCGCCAGCGAGCTGAAGCGTGTACTTTCTCATTCCGAGCGACCATAGCCATCCAGCTTTCGCGACGAGCAGCTCACGGAACAGCGGATCCTGAATGAGGTTCATGAAGTGCTCACGCTTGTAGACTCTCAGCAGAGCTCGTTCTGGGAACTTAGGTGTCGGCCAGACAGACAGAGCCTTCTGTTCTCGGATGTACTTCACGCGATACTTGCGTCCGAAGTCCATCTTCGCTTCTTCGAGCCATGTCAGTGTAGCGTTCCAGTTTCCTAGAATGTCGCCATAGTCAGAAGTTCCCCAGCACGTGGAGACGTACTTGCCTCCGCCATACGGAAGGAACTGGTTCACTAGCATGTTGTTGACGGGCGTCAGAAGGTTGTCGACGTTTCCTAGCCATGACGCTAGCTCTAAGTCGACGACCTCTTCGAGCTCTTGACAGATCTTGTAGTGAGTCATGCCAGGAACGAGCTCGAAAGCCAAGTAGTCTTCTCGATGTCCTTGGCTGTAGTATTTCCAGAAGTAGCGGAGAGTGTCTCCTATGATGTCAGTCAGCTGTTCGTCAGTTAGCTCAACACAGATCTTCGGTGCCCCAAGCTGTCGGAGAATATAGGCTTTCAACGCGGATAGGTTGTCTATCCACCCTAGGTCATAGTAGGGATCTCTGTGTTCGCAGAACTTCGGAATTCTCGGATTGCTGTTAACTGCCATCTCTCAGACCTCCGAATTACTTGCTGAGCTTAGGATTCGTCTCCTGGAACGTAGAGTATCTGAATGTGACTTCACGTTCGATCTTCTCAGAGCCAGCCATGTCGAGCTGAACCTGAGACATCGTCTTCGGCCAGCAGTAGTAGCAGGTGTAGTCGTGAGGCTGGCCTTCTTCGAGTCTGGAGTCGAAGCATGTCAGACGGATCTTTGCGCTGTACTGAGTCATGTAGTTGGAAATAGCAGCGCCAGTCTTCTGACCGAAGTAGTCCGCCGTATCTCCTCCGTCTTGCTTGATGTTTGCGTTGTGCATGAGGTTCATCCATGCCTGGAGCATGTGAGAAGTCGTCCAGTCCTGGAACTCATCGAACTTCATCTGCATCTCGCCGTCTTGCTTCATACGGCCAGGGAAGACCTTCTTAGAGCCCTGCCAGTGGGTCTCGAGCTCAGATTCGACGGATCTCTCCGGAAGAGCAGCCATTCTGCAGCGTAAAGTGAACTGACGGGTGCCGCCTAGGGCCTTGAACAGCTGAGCTAGAGCTGTTCCCTCTTCGGGAATGATCACGGCTTGCCATAGGAAGTTCTTGGCGAGATCTTGGAAGTTGTCGATCTCGCTAGTGAACACGTTCATGTCGTTTGATGTTTCAGCCATAATTCAAAATTCTCCTACACAGGTGTTTATTCTCTTTATTTATACCTCGTCCGTTGTCGGCTCGACTGCAGCCTCGATTGTCAGGATGTTCTTGTTCGTCGAATTCATGCTATTCTTGATTTTCGTTCTCCAGATGACCCTCTCTAGCTGAGCCGAGTAAGAGGCTGAAGTTCCTTCAACGGTGACATCTAGAGATTTCTCTTTTATGTGCTCGTCGGAGAGAACCTCGAAGTCTACAGGAATCTTCATCGTAGTATCACTATCTTCAAGATAAGCGCTCACACCAGAGAATGTGTAGTCGTTTGAGATTTCCTCTGGAATGAATCCGCTCGCGTCAGCGACGTACATAGCCGAGGAGTTCGTGAAGAGATAGTCCTGAGTGTAGCCCTGCGAGTTCTGGAAGTAGTCTGGGATCTGGTTGACTCCGATGTCTACCCTAGTTGCGTCTACTGGGAAGACTGGATCCTCCTCGGCAGGATTGAACTTCTTAGGGATTCCTTGGATGAGACAGGGCGGCAAGTTCGTTCTATATTCAACAGACACTCTCAAGAATGCGCTCTCTGGAGGAGCAGACATGTTCTCTTCTATTGAGATGACAGAGTCGTTGTAGCCGATCTGGTTATCATGAGAGTCCACGGACTTCGCTGGAGTGTAGATCACGAGCGAGTAGAAGCCAGTGTCGGGATTGTATGCGAACGTATCGCTGTAGTAGATCTTCTCGTCCCAGTGATCGACTCCTTCTTCGTCTAGTCTAGTGGACATGTTCATACTGAAAGACTTGAGCTCACCGACAGTCTCTCCTAGTGAGAACACGAAGTGGCTCACTGCGTTGTTCAGAGACAGATTCGTTCCGATGTTGTCCTTGTAGAAGAACCTAGTCGCGTCATACATGTAAGGATAGAGAACAGCGTCTTCGATCTTGTCGACTACGACTTCGTCCCAAGCAGCTACATCGCCCCAGCTCTCGTGAACAGCAGGATGCGTGATCACTTTGTTCTTTAACCTAGTCACTCGCACCTCTTTCGAGTTGTCGAGCTTCTTGGTAGCCATCTCTATTACTATATCTTCATCCATTATGCGTACGTGTATCTGAATCTTAGTCTCAGCACTGGGATTTCTCTCTCAGAGCTGAAGTATACGATGTTGTTGTTGTCGTCTAGAACGTTGTCGTCGAAGATAGCCTTGAGCGCAGGGTACATGTAAGGCATAGCGCTCTTTACAGTGTCCATAGACAGATTTCCGCTCTTGACGTTGTCGATGAGCATGTAGTAGAACGAGTCTTCGCTTAGGTTCGTGCTGACGTCAGTAGAGTTAGCGCCGACTCTCAAGAACGTCTCCAGACGGACTGTGCTGTCGGTAGTGATTGGCTTTCCGTCATAGTTTTGGATGAGTGCTAGTAGTCTTTGATACTCGGCATTGAGCGCGTCAAGCCTTGCCTGATCCTCATCACTTCTACGAGCATTGCTCTGACTGATTCTAATCTGGGTATCTATCTCATTCATCTTATCGACGATCTGATCTCTCGTTGTAGATGTCTCGACCTTGATTTCGTACGGTAGCGAGATAGGTCTGTCTTCTGTCCCTTCGACTTTAGTCTTCGAGCTGATCCAGTAGTAGATCAGATCCTTCATCTTGTCAGTCAGGCTAGATAGATTGCCACGAGTGCTGAAGGAATCTTCTTCGAGAATGATGTCTGACATGTAGTCGTCGTTGACAGTAGGACTTCCGTTGACTCTCAGATAGACGTGCTCTTCGTCTGCGCTGTAGTTCTTGATTGTGTAAGACTGGATGTTGCCAGTTCCGTCAATGACTTCTAGATCGATGCTCTGTCCGACCATGTCTTTCAGAATATCTCTCATGTCGTTTCCTCTGATGTCCCTGACTGGGATAATCAGAATGTCTCTGTTGACGGTGATGCGCTCTTTTTCGCTAGTGTTGTTGAATCTGTATGTCTTTCTCTCGCCCTTGATCAGCTCAGAGACCTTAATGTCGATGTTAGCTCTCAAGCAGTCTGGATGCTTAAGAATTCGGTCGATCAGGTCGGACTTGAAGATCTTCGTATTGAATGACGTGTTCTCTGCTAGCCACTCGTAGATGCTGTTCTCTAGCTCATCTTTGAGTTTAGACATGTCGATATGACGGTCGACCTGAATGTCGCCTACAACGTCATAGTAGTGGAAGATGGGTGGAAGGCTGAGAAGCTTAGTGTTGATCGCTACTCGGTCTTCGACGACATCTCGAATTCTCTTGCACCACTTTCCGAACGTCGTAGTGTCGTTCAGCTGCTCTGTGCATCCGTTCTTCGGCTCAGCCATCATCTTGACGAAGTCTGACAAGTGGTTGATGTACGTGTTGTAGTCGAAGTACAAGAACGTGTTGCTGAGATCTTCGTCTTCATCGAACACGTTGATAGGACGATAGCGTCCGTCATACTTGCGGTAGACGTCTGAGAAGATCGTATAGAGAACGAAGTTTGACATACCAGCGTCGTGCTGATATCCTTTGTCTTCGATCTGGTTCTCGCCGTAAGCGATAGCGTTCTTCACGATGATTGGGTCTGTGATAGTCAACAGCCAAGACTGATAGTCTGGCAGAGTGATAAGCTTTCCGTTAGAAGCGTAGAACGTTCTAGCGTTTCTCTTGATGCTGTCGCGTGACTCGAAGTCCTGACCTCCATGAATCTCTGAGTCTAGAATGAACGAGACGTAGTTCGTCAGATTAGTCATGCGTCCTTCGCCCGAAGCGTAGACTTTGCCGACGACTCTTAGCTCAGAACCTTCAGCGTCTGGATAGTTAGCGTCAGATCCGTCAGTGATGAGATACTCGACACATAGAATGTCTTCTGTGCTCTTAAGGCCGCAGGAAGTGCTTACACCGTTTCCGAACTCCAAGCGGACAGTCTTGTCGTAGTTAGAGGTCAAAGCGACGATCTGAGCTTGGTTGCTGATCTCCTTCTCCGTGAGATGTTCTTCTCTCTTGAACTTGGAGTTCATCTCGACGGCGAGCTCTTCGATGTCGTAGAGGTTATCTTCAAGCATCGCCTCCGTCTCTGTTCTTCCAATGCCGACGCGGCACATGCCGAACTTCTTGGAGTATTGACCGTCTATCGTAGCGAACGGATCACGAACGCCGTAGTAGTTCGAGAACTTCACGTCGTTGATGTCGTAGATCTGGTAAGGCTCGCCGATCTGATTAGAGTAGACGAGCGGCTCGATGATCTTCTTGACCTTCTTTCCCTGAAGAATTCCTATCGTGTACAGCTTAGCAGCAGATACGCTGTTGACTTGGCCGTCTAGAGCGATGTAGCCTTCACGATGACCAGCGTAGCCGTCAGTAGCGTATCTGATCCTCTTTCTCCAAGACGGATCCTTTCCGTCTGCGATGTCTTTTGCGGTCAACTTGTAAGAGTAGCAAGCGTCAAGCATGAAGTCGTGACCGTTGAAAGAGAACGTTAGAGCTTCGTTGTTCAGCCAGATAGTGTCTCCAGCTTGGACCGTCTTCGGAAGAGGACCTCTCAGCTCTATAACGATGTCAGCGACTGCTGGAATCGGACGCTTCGGCTGATATCCTAGGTTGTGAGCTAGCTTGATCACGCTAGAGTCAAGCTTAGCCGTGTCGAGGTAGTTCTCCTCGGCAGTTCTCTGAATGTAGAAGTTCACCAGATCCATCGTTCCAGCTAGGAATTCTTGGAAGAATGAGTAGATGCTGGCGTGACTGAGATTCTTGTATCTCTCGTCTGCTAGAACGCGGTTGTTCCACTCTGCTAGCAGACTCTCATGCGTTATCTTAGTGTAGTCCAAGCTCATATAGTATTTATAGCTTGGACGACGTTGCGCTAGTCTTTGAGGACGAAGTCGGTGATCTTCATCGACCGAGCTTCCTTCTTGAGATCTTCGAGCTTTCCCTTGCGGAGTCCCATGCTGACCTCGACGGCGAGCATGTTCTTCGCGTTAGCGGTATTTATAGCGTCTTCGAGACCGAGATGGAAGCAGCGGTTGAGACCCAAGGAGCGGAACCAAGCTTCGCGCTCAGCCCAGTAGCGCTGCTTCGGGGTAGGACGACTCGCAGCGCTGAGCGGAGGCAGATCTCCGACGTCCCTCATGAGGAACTTGCCGCCGTTCGAGGACAGGTGCAGGAAGTGGGAGCACTCGTGAATGAATATAGCGAGATCCTCGTCGGTGTCGAACTTGAGAGTGTTCGTGCCAGCGTCCAAGTACTTGTCCGAGAGATAGAGGATGTTCACGAACTTGTGCTCGGTGAAGAAGCCGCCGATGCCGCGACGGTCCAGGGCCTTCTGTTCCTGGAAGACGATCGAAGCGTAGTGTGAGGAGGTGATCTTGCCCTGAATGAGACCCCACAGCGGAGCTAGATCTGGGTTGGCGACCTTGAGAAGGGCGACTTTCGAGCGGGGATAGATCTTGCGGTTGTCTAACATATCTGGTCCTTGTTAGCTGGTTCTACATATACAATATAGGTAAATTTTGTGAAAATCTAAATAGAAAAAGTTGAGATTTTTCTCATTTTAGGGGTTTAGATTTCTCCGAGAAGTTCTTATATTGTATATGTTAACTCATCAAGGACCAGCCGATGAACTCCATAGAAGTCACAAAAGAAGCTATCGAGAACAAGTTCACCAACGCGGTGGACTACTTCGGGCTCTACATCCCGAACCTGCTCTCGTTCTATGCTCTCTTCACGAAGCGCGTCAACAACAACATCCAGTCCATGAGAATCTGCGTCAAGACCGACGTAACTCCTTACCTCGAATACAACGAGGAATGGGTCTGCTCTATCGACAAGTCCGTCTTCGTCTTCATCATGGCCATCGAGCTCTACCGCTTCATTCTTCATCACTGCACGCACCGCGAACTTCAGGGCCCGAACGCTTACAAGGCCTCTACCGCTGTCTGCAACTCTAAGGAACTCCAGTTCTTCCTCAGCAGCGCTCCGAGCGACGTCGCTGAATACGTACGCAAGGCCGTCTGGTCCAAGATCACCATCGAGGACGAGATCGGCAAGAAAATCGACAAGGACGACTTCTACTACGAAGCTGTCTACGACATGCTGAACCAGAATCAGGAACAGCAGCAACAATCTCAACAGAACGGCCAGAGCCAAGACGGCGAAGGTCAACAGTCTCAACAAACAAAGTCCAAGAAGGACAAAGGAGCCGACAATGGCAAAGACGAAAACGATAATCGCGAAAGCGGAGACTCCGGCGAAGGCGACGAGGATCAAGAAGATCAAGGTCAAGGAGAAGGTGAAAGCCAAGAAGACCAAGATCAAGACGGCAGCGGGGACGACGCTGACTCAGAAGGATCTTCTGAAGGTCTCAGAGGAGATCAACAGTCTGACTCCGAAGGCGAAGGCAGTGGTGATGGAGATGCTCAACATCGGCCTGGAACTGGCAGTGGAGAATCTGACTCTGAAGACTCGAATAGCGGATCTGGAAAAGAGAAGTTCGACGACTGGAACCAGTCAGGCGAAGAAAACACAGAAGAGTGGGGCCAAAACAATATCGTAGACGAGATGATCCGCGACGTCGTGGAGAACAAGTGCAAGATCACTGGCTGGGGCAAGCTCAGCGGCAATCAGGTCGAAGAGATCTTGCTCCAGAACAAGCGCAAGGTCAACATCGTCCCGATCATCGCTGGCTTCGGCGCTACGGTCCGCTCTCGCAAGCGCATCTCCACTCGTCTCCGCGTAAACAAGCGCTACGAATACCTGCCTGGCTATCGAACCGACCGCAAGACTCGCATGCTCTTCGCGATCGACTCTAGTGGATCCATGAGCCAGTCCGACATCGAGAAGGGCTGCGCTATCCTCCACAACTTCTACAAGAAGACCGAGATCGATCTGGCATTCTGGGACGCTCAGATGGTCGAGCCGAAGAAGCTCACCAAGAACATCCAGAAGATCGAAGCTCCGGGTCGCGGAGGTACCGATCCTGCCTGCATCGGTGAATGGCTCAAACAGCACAACAAGCACTACGACGGCGTCGTGATCTTCACGGACTGCTACTGGGACTGGAAGGAGAACAACCTCACGCCCACTCCGATATTCATCATCTCTTCGGAGAAGGAATACTCGGTGCCGCAGTTCGTCAGGCATCACGCTTCGATTCAGGAACTCACTCATGTCTGGGACGACTAAGAGGTAAACATGAACAAGAGAGAAATCGCTAAATTCATACACGAATTCGTTGAGTGGAAATATCACGATTTGATCTCATACAACGAGATCGAAAAAGCTATGATCTACTATCAGGATAGCAACAAGTACGGGTTCAACTGTCATGCAGTGCTCGAAAAGTACGGTATAGGCATTGACCAGTTCAAGAAGGACTTCTCGGATCTGCTCACGATATTCAGCAGGGTAGAAGAAAAATCAGAAAAATCTTGATTTAGGGGTTTAGAGTTTCTCTGAATTTACTTATATTGTATATGTAAGATAAAAAGAGCCACTTCAACAAGGACCAGAAATATGCTCGCAAAAGTCTCCATCGCCGAATTCACCGACCTCGCCCTCTGCTGCCCGTCGCACAAGGCAATGCTCGCCATTGGCGAGTTTGGTATCGGTAAAACCCAAGTCATCCGCCAGATCGGCAAACAGCTCGGCCTCAAGGTCATCTGCTTCGACTGCACCCACCTCAACGACGTGGGCGACATCCTCGGTCTTCCGTCTATCAAGGACGGCAAGACGGTCTTCAACCCCACTTACTGGTACTCTCCGGACGAACCGGTGCTGCTCTTCTTCGACGAAGTCTTCCGTGCTAACCCGGACGTCCGCAACGCTCTTATGAGCCTCTGCCTCGACCAGACCATCGCTGACAAGAAGCTCGCTCCGGGCTCTCGCGTATTCGCTGCCGCTAACCCTCCGGGATTCCACGGCTACGAAGGCGAAATTCCTGACCCCGCACAGCTGAGCCGCTACGCTGCTTACTGGCTGGATCCGACCTTCAACGAATGGATGGCTCACGCTAAGGCTGCGAAGATACACCCCTCTATCATCGACTACCTCTCCAAGAACAAGTCCGACCTCGATCCGTTCTCTAACGCGAAGGCTATGGATGTCGGCGCTGGTGACGGCTCCGAGCTCGTCGTCCTTCCTTCTCGCCGCTCTTGGTTCGACGCTTCCGACAACCTCTACAACGCAGAGAAGGTCAAGAACGTCAAGAAGCTTGACAACGCCTTCGTCATCAACATGATGTCTGGCTACGTAGGTCCGACAATCGCGGTCAAATACGCTCCGTTCTACCAGAACGCTTCCTCTGCCGTTGGCGCTGAGGACATCCTCCGCGACTGGAAGTCCATCAAGCCGAAGAACGATGATGATCTCTTCGACGTCGCCACGGCTACCAAGCTCACGAACGACATTAAGATCTTCGTCACTGCTTACAAGAAGGACACCAAGAAGGATGTTCCCGAGAAGTGGAAGAAGAACTTCTCTGCCTTCATCCGTGAAGGCATGAGCAAGGAAGCTCAGGTCGCCATCATCAACAACCTGGTCTACCAGGACATGATGGCTCAGGAAGACTGGGTCTACGACATCTCCGACGAAGAGCTCCAGACCTTCTACGAGACCACCATCGCGGCCAAGGTCGCTTAGCGCAAGCTGCCGCTTAACCTTTCGGTCCCGTCTCCTTCAATTCAACTGGTCCTTGTCTTTAGGAGACGGGACTTTTTCTATAAATAAATCGAGAGGTACCACTATGAACGAGAAAGAAGCTATAAAGACTTTGAAGGACTCTGGACTCAAGGTCATCAAGGAATATGCAGACACTTACACGAACGACACTTACGATCAGCTCTTCGAAACAATCTACGACATGAGCGCCGACGAGTGCGCAGATCTTTGCGAGACGATCCACAAGATCTGCTTCACTAGCGAGTACAAGCGTGCGATGATGTTCAAGAAGGATCTGATCCGCTTGCTCAAGGGTCTGTAAGAAATCAAGAGAAATCTTAAACATAAAGAGAGGAAGACTTTCATCTTCCTCTCTTCATTTGTGCAGTCAAGATATTTTAGAGATCTTTCAGCTGAGTAGCGTAGTCGTACCAGTTGCGTGCGTCGAACTCTTTCTTGCGGTCCTTAGAGTAGGACTTAGTCGGAGTCAGGAAGCCGACGATTCGAGTGAATCGGTCATAGATGCCCTCGCCACAGACTGGGCAAGTGTCTCTGCCTACAAAGCCGTGATGATTCTTGCAGACGTTGATCTTCGTGTTGAAGGCGAAGTAGATCACGCCAGCGCTAGCGATCTTGTTCAGCATCTCCCAAGCGACGTCATTCGACGGGAACTTGTTCTCGACGTTGATGTGAGCGATAGCGCCGCCCGAGCACATCGGATCGAGGATCGCGGACAGACTGATCTTCTCCTGGATCGTGCACTTCTCTTTGAGCGGGATCCACTGGTTGGAGTAGATGAAGTCGTCGTTGCGGTCATAGAGAAGGTTGTCCTTCTGACAGAGAATGACAGCAGCTCTCTCAGCAGGAACGGACTCGATGTTGAAGCTGTAGTCCTGAGTGAAGTTGTCCTTCACTTCATTGATCGTGTCGAAGATCGCCTGAGCGAGATCGATTCCTTCCTTGGTGTATGACTTGTTGCCGAACTCGTCTGTCTCGATGAATCCGAACTCCTTTATAGTCTCGTAGAGTCCCAGGATGCCGACCGTGCTGTACTGATGGTTGATGTCGATTCCGCCTTCTACGTAGTTCGGAAGAAGTCCGCGTTCGACGTTCTTTCTGATGATCTCGCGCTGGACATCGAGAAGCTTGCAGCAGAGCTCGGTTCTCTTCTTCAGCAGCTTGAGGAAAGCGTTGATGCTGTGGATCTTGTTGTCCTTCTTGATTCCAGACTCGATAGCGATTCTCACGAGGTTAATCGTGTTGACCTTGATCGATCCGATAGAGAGCGAGGTTCCGCCGATGGAGTTCATGAACCCATTGAGCTTTTCGTTGTTCTGTCCGATAACGACTTTCTTTCCGTCTTTTTTCAATCCAGTAGTCGAGGATAGCAATCGACAGCAGTTAGACAAGGTAGTGACGTCCTTGGAGACGAAGAAGTTAGAGTCGTTCCACTCAGTGTTGTGGTCAGAGCACCAGCGAGCGAACTCTTCATCGACGAACTTGCCGTCCTTGAACTGCAGTGAGTAAGTGAGGACAGGGAACGTGAACATGTTCTCGCTTCTGATCTGAGATACGACTTCCATGAAGATCTTCTGGTGTTCGATGAACTCATCAACGCAGTCGATGAACAGTGTGCCGTCTGGGAACTCTAGACCGCCGAACAGAGATTCGCAGTATTGACGGTCAAAGATGGACACGTTCACGAATGCTGTCTGGTCGATGCGCATAAAGGGCTGATTCAGGCGGTATATGAGCTTCTGGAAGGCCTGCCTTAGATAACTGTCAGGGTCTTTGGTAAAGAAGCCCTGCTGCACGTCTTTGCGCCAGAAATAGTAGGTCCAGACGAGAATGTTAGGAATGCCGACAGCGCCAGAGCTGCGATTGCTCATGAAGCTGACGAACTCGATCACGTCGTCCAAGAACGTCGTGAGGTGCTTAGGCGGGATGTTGTTGTAGTTCTTCAGGAAGAAGAGACCTTCCTTAGCTAGACGGGTAAGATCGTAGGCGAAGCAGTAGCCCATGTAGGTTGAAGTGCAAGCGTCGTGCAGATAGAATCCGCCGTTGTATTCCTGTTCCAGCCACTCACGAGCGACCTTGAGACCGTACTTCTGCTTGAGCTCCAGGAAGAGCTTGTTGAATGCGAAGATCTTGTCGAGCGGCTTGTCTTTCTCGTTGAGAAGTGCTCTGATGTCTTTAGTCGATGCGTTTGCGTTAGCGTCGATTGTCACGTCTGCCGTGACTGCGTTCTTTGCCGTGAATGCGTCAATGAAGTCCGAGAAGTTCAGGTTCTTCTCTGCGAATCCATTGAGAATCTCGAAGTCTTCTCCATACTTCTCCATCATCGAAGACAGAGCCTTGTTGAAGTCCTTGTTTACTTTTAGTGGGATGTTGAAAATAGAATTGTTGACTGCCATATATGTTCCTTAGGTTCAGAAATCTTTACTATGCCACAATGAAAGCAGAATGAACTCCTCATTCTGCTTCATATCTTCTCGGTCTTTATGCAGTTCCGTGTAGCATTGTCGATTATTTATACTTTCTGGAGTCTAGTTTTTAGACTTTATCCATGAAACTGCCTTGCTAAAGTCTAGAATTTCGTCTCCGACCTGGAGAAGCGGAGCCATCGTGAATCCGCCCTTCTCTGCGACCTTCAGGATCTCTGCGGTGTCATCGACTTCCGTGTAAGAGATCTGTGCTTCGGTGAGCTTCCTCTTCAGGACTTCGCACTTAGGACAGTGCGTGGTGTATAGAGTGACCTGTTCCATCTCAGCTCCTTAGTTGCTCAGAGTAGCTACGAACATGGTCTTCTTGTACTTCGGACCCTTCGGCATCTTGCCTGGCTTCTCAGGTTCAAGATCTTCTTCACGAGCATGGAAGTAAGGAATGACCATCTGGCTGACTTGCTCTGCGGCAATGTCTGTCTCGAACGTCAGCTTGTAAGTCGTCTTCTGCTTCTTCAGGTTGCGCTTCACAGCGATCTCTGTGATCTTGCACTGCAGCTTAGCTTCGCCGAACTCGAGATCGATCTCATCATGCATCTCGACGGTGTGCTTCGACCAGCTGTCGGAGTCTGCGATCTTTTCGAGATCAGAACGGTCGGTCGTGTTCTTGAAGTAGCGGAGAAGCTCGATCGGGCCATCTTCCGTGGTCTTGATCACGATCTGGGAGTAGACGATCAGGTCTTCTTTCTTGGTGAAAGCCTTGTAGCCTTCGAGTGTAGCGTTGTCGATAGTTACGTTCATGAGTTACCTCTCTATTTCAGTTACAATTTACAAAAATGCTGCTGGATCAAATTTCTGTCCAGCAGCACAATCAAGATTAAGCGTAGAAAATCTCACGGTCGAATAGTGACTGAGCTGTCTCTTTAGCGCTGAGCTGCGGACCGAGAGACTGAGCGATGAGCTGGACGAAGATCTCCTTGACCGTCTTGTAGACGATGAGCTCTTCTTCGGTCAGCTTGTCGAATCCGGATCCAGTGAAGCCCTTAGACGCGTACAGATGAGCGATCTCGTTGCGCAGCTCGGTCACGTTGATGTAGTGACGGTTGTTGAAGAGATAGATCGCGTTGTCGGACAAGCGCTTCGAGAGCCACTTGTTCTCCGACTCGGCTAGAGCGACCTGAATGTCGTCTTCGACTGCACCGAGATCCCCAGAAGTGATCTTAGGCACTTCCTCTACAGCTTCCGTGATCGATTTTACATAGTCGTCGAACTTCATCCTGCCTCTTCTGGTGTTCCCCACATCTTGCAGAGGTCTTCGTATGACAGATCGATTGCTTGCTCAGGTTCAGAGTAGTGTCTTCTCCAGTCTTCGTCGCAGTCGTCTGCCAGATCAATGACCAAAGAGCTATAGTCTTCGCCATTTGGATGAAGATCTTCATATTCTTCAATCCAGTCTCTCCAGGTCTTTCTCGGATTCTCATAATCATACTGGACATCAGCTTCATCGAGAATCTTTAGCGCTTCTTTGATATTCATGTCCTTCTCCTTAAATTTCGCGTAGATAGGCCCTCAAGTCTTCCAATGTCTTCTTGAAGTCCTGGCGGTGGAAGCACACAGCGTGTCCTCCAGCAGCTTCAAACTCGTCGCAGTTTTTCTGGTAGTCGTCAATGAGCAGCGTCTGAGAGTCAGCGAACTCGTTCTTGTCCTTTCTCTTAGCGACAAATACGATCTCCATCGGGTTCGTCTTCAAGTTCTTCTGAATCCACTCACGCTTGCCAGCTTTAGAAGCTTCATTTATTGCATGAGACAGAATGTAGATCGTAAGATCCTTCTTGCGAGAGAAAGCGTATAGTCTAGAGTAGAGCCAGAGACCTTCGACGATCGCAGGAAGATCAGCCCAGAAGCGCTCGTCGGCTTCCATCAGCTTAGCTTCATCCATTCGGCCAGTCTCTGGATCGAAAATTCCAGCAGAGTATGCGCCGCGAAGAAAGTCAACCACGACGCCGTCCAAGTCAATTGCGATCTTTCTAATCATCTTTCACTCTTCCGTTTGTTTATTTATACTGCTATGCCGAGCTTGCGGAGAATCATAGATAGTCTGCTCTTGTCTACCTTTGTTCTCTTCTTGCCGTCACCGTAGATGTATAGCGGAATCTCTTTCGAGTCGATCCTGTAGCAGCTATAGACTCTTTTGCGGTTATACTCACGTATAGCGGCTTTTGCGCCCGGTACCATAGTGTTTAGTTCGGTGTCGGTAAATACCGCTCTAGAACCGCTGGAAACGACCTTCTTCGTTGCCTCCATCTTCCTTATGAGAATCTCTCTCGCATTCTCTGGAAGATGGTGCAGGTTCAAACCTACGAAATTGTTACGATTCTTCAGCGAAGGTCCTATGCAGTAGATCAGAGGCGTCTCGTCGACTTCCTGGCTAGTGTCGGCTGCTTTGTAGATGAACGTGTAGAAGTAGCCGTTCTGGACACGTTCTGATGCTTCTATGGGCATTACTGTTCAATGATTCCTCTGACGTAAGTCATCGCCCACTCATCAAGCGGTAACAGATGGGACTTGACTTCTCCCAGCGAGAAGTACCAGCTGTCTACTCCGTCATACTTCGTCTTCTTGCAGATCTTGAGCATCTCTTCTTCGGTGCAGCTGTTGACGAAAGCTCTCACGTTGATGAGAGGAATGACGACCTTCGCGTTCTTTCCGTAGGACAGGTACCAGAACGTGTTGTCGACGCCGCGACCGACCCATCCGAACAAGTGAAGCATAGCGTCCTGCTTTGGACTCTCTGAGCGCTTCTTGAACGTGATCGATCCGAAGTCCCAGTCTTTCGAGTACTTCACGTCTATGCATACGCATGCGTTCTGTACTGGACGGTCGTTGATGTCTTTCTTGTAGATGCGGATGTCTCCCATCTGAGAGTTTCTAGCGACGGAGTCTTTCCAGCAGAAGAGTCCTGGAGCCTCGTGATACTGGTCGTCCGAGCAGATAGAGTGAATGACTATCGCCGGAACGTTGTACTCTTGAAATAAGTTGGCTAAGTGAACAGCGCACGTCTTCTCCGCATGGAGACCCGCTTCGCTATTCGGATTGTTCAGAAAGTTCGACATCTTCTTCCTCGGTCTCTTCAGTTTCTACTTCATCTTCAATAGGGTTCCCGTCTGTGTCATAACCCTTGATTCTCTTCTTGCGTTTCTTCCCGTCGTCGGGACCGATTGGAAGTGACTTTCCCCAAGCTCTTGACCAGATCTCAGCGTAAGAGTCTTCAGACCAGGTGTTGACCATCTCAGTCGAGTTTCCTTCGTTGTCGGCAGAAGCTATGTTCATCGTCATGAATTCGTTGTTTTCATGCTTATACTTGTTGTTCCAGAGGACCAGCTTAGAGAAGTATGCGGACTGGAGCAAGAATGCGAGAGCGGAGTTCTCAGTTCCATCGGGCTTATAGTAAGTGAAGTTCTGGAGATAGTGGTCTATGATGTAGATCACCATGTCCTGAATGAAGTCATAGTATGCTTTGTCATTCTTCGACTTCTTGATCTGGTATGCGCAAATCTCTTGCAGATCGTCCCAGAACTGGGCATGATCTTTATCTGAAATAGTTCCAGCGTTGTAGTCTAGAAGGCGCTGTCTTAGCTCACGATTGTTGATCCTCATGGTCTGTGCTCCTCTATCTTTCTATTTATCGCGATAGATTATGCGTCCACGAGTCAGGTCATAAGGACAGACCTCGATCTCGACAGTGTCATCTGGATTCGTTCTGATGTGAAACCTGTTGTGCATCTTTCCAGCTAGAGTGCATATCACTTCTTGACCGTTCTCTAGAGCGCATCTGAATCTGATGCCTCCGAGAGCTTCAAGCACTTTTCCCTTGAGTACGATTCCTTGTTCCTTAGCCATTAGATCGTCTCCATAGTCTCGGTGCTGCGATCACAGATCGACAGGATCCTGTTTATAGCTTCAGATGACTCGAGGATCAAGCCAGACTTGTTCAGGTTGTCATACTGCCACTCGATGAGCTGATTGTAGTTCTCTTTCTTGCACATGTTCCAGAACTTCTCGTCAAGCTCTTCCATCGATGCTCCGACTTTGACTTTGCAGTCTGGGAAGATCTCTTCGTAAGGGCTGTCGTTGGAGTCGTCGAACACAGATCCGAAGAATCCCATGCCCGCGATAGAAGACTCATAGAATCGAAGAGCAGACTTCGAGCGGTTGAACTCGTTGTCTACGAGAGGTGCGATCTGGAAGTTAGCGTTTGTGCTCCAACAGCGTCTAGGATAGTTGTAAGAGTTAGTCCAAGAGATGAACTGAAGCTTCGGCGCGATCTCTCGGAAGAAGTATGGGAAGTCGCCCATGATCTTGAAGTCGATCTTGTCTTCCTTGACGTTCTTGATGACCCACTCACGCCAAGAGTTTTTCCAGTCACCGAAGTCGCCAGTAGTGCCAGGGAATCCGTTAGGCTCTTTAGTAGAAGATGGACGGGCTGGGATCGGGTTCATGTAATGGCCAGATGCGCCTGAGTAGAGAATTGAAGGTTTCTTGATGTCTTCGGTGATCGGCTTTCTCTTGTCGCAGGACCATAGGAAGCGCGGGACAGTGTTCTTGACAGTGACTACGTTGTCCAAGTTGTACTTCTGAGTGACGACTTTCTTGAGATAGTCAGTCGAGCACATGATCGTGTCGAAGAGCGGAAGGATCTGAGCTAGCGCCTCTTCGATCTCTTCGTCGATGTGAGCTTCTCTGCGGCGTACGTAAGACATGTTGTAAGGAGGAAGCGCTTGATCCCTGAAAGGGCTCTTGAAGAACAGATCGTCCATCTCGTAGATGAGCTTGAATCCGAACTTCTGCTGGAATCCCTTGTACTTCTGGATGATGGACAAGTGCTTGAAGGTGCTGGGCTTCTGCCAGATGATCGCTTTAGCTGAGGCCAAGATGGCCGTGTCAGTCGTGTAGACTGGCAGAATCACAGCCTTGAGTCCAAAGTCGTTAGCGTTGATGTAATCAGCGAAGAAACGGCAACGAACATGACTGCATCCACTGTTATCAGCTAGATAGAAAATTACCAAGTTTTTGTTGTCACTGTTGTTTACTCTTAACATAGTTTCCTGTTATTTATCTTTTCAAGAGAAAATATAATCAAAATGCTTATCTTGAGATTTTCATCGTCTAGGTATGTAAAGAAATTTTAACGATATTTTACTGTTTACAAATTTACAACAAATTCCTATATTCACATTACAGCCTCAAGATGGCTGGTTAGATCTAAACAGAAAAGGAAAATAAACTATGAAGAAGTTCGAATCTTCCCCCATCTACCTCTACCACACCAAGAAGAAAATGGCTGCTCGCGGTCTGAGCAAAGAGAGCCAGGGTCGTTGGTATATCCAGTTAACGGACGGTACCAAGCTTCAGGTCACTCCGGGACGTTATGCTAAGGTCATCAGCGAAGCCGACTACAAGTGGATCGCTGGAGCTGAATCCAAGAAGTGGAAGCGCAACAAGTCCACTTGGGACAAGTATCAGACCAGCCGCGCACAGAAGATCATCGCTTCTCTCTAGAGCTTCTTGAATCAATCGCAAAAGAAAGACCGGGCTTCCGCTCGGTCTTTCTTCGTATGCTTGTGCAGCCAATTACTCGGCAGACTGTTCGATTCCGACGTAGTCGCTACGACCAGAAGTGAACAGTTCCGGGAACTGGTCAAGAACCTTGCCCGTGGTAGCGGTGCCGTAACCGTCCGTGAAGAGAGCAGAAGTAGCGAAGCCACTTGCTGCAGCTCTTTCGTCTTCGAGCTGCCACTTGTCCTGCGGGAGATTCATCTTGAAGGTGTCCTGAACATCTGCCCAGCCGTTCGGAGCATTGTCCGCATCGAACTGAGTGTAGATGCCGTCGCACCAGCTGCTGGCGACGAAAGCGCTATCCGGGATAGCCTTGTCGTTACCGACGTGATACTGTGACTTAGAAGGTAGTTTGTACATTGTAAAAATTCTCCTTGTTGTTAAATTTCAACTCTGTGATTACCACGTGCCTTCTTCGGACGTATCGAATCCGACCTTGGAAGCGAGACCTTCGAATCTGAGAAGACGGTAGTAGTTCTCAGCGCCGAGCATGTTGTCAGCGAAAGCGTAGCGGCTCATCACGCCAACTCTCGGAGAGAAGTCGCGAGGATCCGTAGCCTGAAGAGTCAAGCTAGTGATGTACGGGCAGTATACCACACCGCAGTTGGAAAGGCCTTCGCCCTTGTATGCGATGAGTGCTTCACCGTTATCGATTCCAGTGATCGGGTCAACAGCGTTGTTGTCGATGAAGACCTTGATGTTGCCGTTCAGGGTACCTGCGCTAGCGGTAGCAGAGCTGCCGTTCACGTTGGTAACGATCTTGCTGAAGTTCGGGGCAGCGATCTGCAGAGCAGTAGCGATGTCCGGAGAAACGACAGCGATGTTACCGGAAGCGGTACGAGTGCTGGTACGGATGTTGTTAGAAGCGCCGATGAGCTTAGCGACGATGTTGGCGAGTCTCTCCTGAGACCAGCGGCCGTTCCAGCCGTCACCGACACCACCTGCCTGTTCAGCAGTGCTTACCTTGCCTTCGGCGAACTTGTAAACCTTAGGCGTGCAGAGAGCCTTACAGTGAGCGATCGTTTCACGGTCGATTTCCTGAACGAGCTCTTCCTGACAGGTCTTGATCATCTCAGCCATCATGTCGAGGTGCTGCATAGACTCGATGTCCTGAGCAGACTCGATAGAGAAGCTGGAACCGACCTTACGGCTCTTAGCTGCGACCACCTGAGTAGCGAGCATGAGACCGAGTTCCGGCCACTTCTCGAACTTGTTCGGGTCACCGCCGAGCTTCCAGTGTTCTGCAGCTTCCGTCTCAACGGCGGTACCGGCATCCGGTTCGCCAGAGGCGTTGGCAGTAGAGCCAGTGAAGCCAGAGAAGCGCGGAACGTGCTTCCAAGCAGCTTCGATGATTTCCTGCGGGTTGGACGTCTTGTAGATTCTGCGGACTGCGCAGGCTAGAGACACCGGACCGGCCATCGGCTGAACACCGACGAGGACGTTAGCGAACATTTCCGGGAAAGCTCTACGGACGATAGCCATAGAGATGTTCGGAAGGACGCCCTTGCCTGGGCCACCGTGCGGGATACCCTGGTTGAGGCCAGTAGCACCAGCAACGCCCATGCTGAAGTCTTCGTCAAGTCTCATGCCTTTCTTGACCCAGCGGTCCTGGTTTTCAAGCAACTTTGCAGTGTTGGCACGAATATACTTGTCCTGGATTGATGCAACAGAGAGAGCATTCGGCTTGTCGCTCCATGCCTCAGTGATTGTCTTCTGGGAATTAAGTATTTTCATTTCCTTTTACTCCTTGAAAATTCTTAGTCTAGTTCGACATACTTCGCCACTGAGGTTAGGTAGTCGTCACTTGCTTCGTCGATTTTTCTCGACTGTTTGTAGGTTTTGATGCGTTCTGTGACCAAGTCAGGGGTGTTGTCTTCTGTGTAAGACTTCACTGCAGTTCTCGGTCTCGGTCTTGAGTTAGTTCTCTCCGTGACAAGGCTGCGACGCTCTTTCATGTCGACCTTGCTCTCACGAATAGCTTGTTCCTTGGCTTCCTGAATCTTCTGAGCTGATTCCTTGAGGACAGCGCAGTAAGAATCAATGTCCGACTTCGTCGTAGCGAAAGACTTCTCAGCGAAGAACTTTCTAACGTTGGCGCGATCAGCGGCGGATAGGTCAGCGACCTTCTCAGCGATGAGAGCACGCTTTGCGTATTTCTCGGTGCGGTCGGTGAGAGCCATGTTCTCTTGGATCTGCTGCTTGAGAGTCTCTTCGAGCTCGGCCACGTGAGCCTGAGCTTCTTTGATCTTCTTCTTGCCGGAGACGTTGAGCGGAACATACTGCTCTTCGAAGAGGTTCTGGATACCCTTGATGATTGGAGCGAAGGTCTCGTTGACGGCAGTCGTCTTGATGAGATCCGGAGTGATGTTCTCCGTGATAGCATAGTCAAGATACTTGTCAAGCTGCGAGAGGATCGACTCTTCCATCAAAGCCAACTCTTTTTCATATTTTTCCGCGAATGCCTTTTCGAAGTATTCGTTGATGTAGTCTTCGCAAGCCTTTTCGACTTCTGCCGTCTTCTCGTTGAGCTTCAAGCTAGCGTTCTTTGCGATCGTATTAGTCTTGATCTCAAGATACTTCTCGGAGAGAGTCTCGAGCTCTGCTGTCTTAGCTTTTGCCAGCTCGTCGACACGCATAGCGATATACTTCTCGGCTTTCTCGGAAATTTGATCGGTTTCGGCTTTGACTCTAGTTTCCACGGCTTCATCAAAAGACTTCTTGACTTCATTCAAGTCATCTTCTGACAGTCCGAGGGACTGGAGCTTTTCTACGATTTTATCCATCGAATTTCCTCCGTTATGTATTATATATCATTGTGATTTCCCTAAAAATTTGCTTTTTCGGGACTTTTTTGAAAAAATGTTAATATTTTGTCAACATTTTTGTCAAAAAGTGTGATTTAGAACTCGTCTGCGATGTTTCGAAGCTGATCCACGTCGCCTTTCGCCTTGCTTGCGTCGATCTTTTTCTGCTTCTGGATCTCTAGAATTGCTTCCTTGATCTTCAGATTGAAGTAGTCGCGAGTTCTGTCGTCTACTCCTTCCAAGCACTTCTTCACGATGTTCGAGAACGACTCGTACTGGTGAATTTCCTCAAAATCTTCCTCTTTGAGCTTCTTTCCGTTAGCGATGAGCTCCAGAATGAGCTTAGAAGGTTCGATCTCGGCCAGGTCGATGTCGCCGCTGTCGACAATTCCGTTGAGATTTCTCAATACGTCCTCGACTTGGTAGGTCGTGTTTCCGGAAGGTCCAGTCTCGGCAGCGCTGCCGTCAGTCGGCATTCCGTTCTTGAAGTCCGGATCGTCTTCACGGTCAGCGAACTTGTCGCTTCCCTTGTCTTCGGTGTCGTCGCCTAGATCTTCACCCGACTCGCCGCCTCCTGGACCTCCGTCCGGACCGCCTGGACCTCCATCAAGGCCTCCTCCCATGTCGCCGCTGTCATCGAATCCGCCACCGTCATCGAATCCAGCATCATCTCCGCCACCGGCGTCGTCAAATCCAGCATCATCTCCGCCGCCTGCATCATCGGCAGGAGCCGGTTCTTCGTCTTCTTTGAGTAGGGTCAGAAAGTCTACTGGCTGGACTCTCTCGTTGATGAATTTTCTGATGTCATCTAGCATAATTACAGCTCCTGTTGCTCTAGCGCTTCCTGAAGGTTCTTCTTAGAGAGCTTGAAAGTGTTAGCGCACATTAGATAGTCGTATATTCTCCTGTTGAGCTTCGCATCTACGTTTTCGTTCATGATTAGAGCCAGAATGCGGTCCTTGTCCTTCTTCATGATCGCGTCAGCGATGATGTCGAAAGTCTTCGAGTACATCTCGTAGAACACGTCATAGCTTGACAGGTCCTCGCGATTGCACAGGCTCATAATCAACTTTCGAAGGAAGTCTTCCTTCTTGCTGATTCGATAGAAAATCGAGAACTTGGTGTAGAGTGGTCTTCCCATGTTTAGTTATTTACAGTGAAAAAGTTACGACAGGTCAAATTTCGGAAGATCTTCTATCTTGGTCTTTTCGCGTGGAGGTATCGCCTTCTTGACGATCTTGAGCAGCTCATCGGACGAGAAGCAGAGATTGTTCTGAATGTAAGTGTTCCCGCCGCCCCGGCCATTCGCTGCAGCTTGGGCAGCTTGCTCAGCTACCACGTCGTGCTTGATGTTTCCAGTGCCCTTGTCTTCAACGATCTTGTAGTCGGTGACCATCTGGTCGATCTTAGCTAGGCGCATGATGTTGTCTGCGACCGTCTTTGACATCGACGCGTAGACCTCGAACAGATGTGGATTCGTGCCTATCTTCAGCTGAGACTCGATGCAGTCCATCACGGCGCGGTTGTCAGAGATGAGCGACTTTAGCTGAGTCTTCATGTAGGCTCGATCTTCCAAGTCGTATCGCTGGGTCATCGTGTTCAGCTTCACTTCCTCTTCGAGCTTCACGATCTCTTTGTGACCATCTTCCGCCTTCTTCTTCAAGTCAGCGACTGAAGGATTGTCGTCATCTTCGATCGTAGGAACCGTCTGAACGAGCGCATCGCTGCCGAGGGCCTCTTCGTCTAAGAAGCTCATCGGATTGGGAGCTGCTGAAGTCACCTGCTGAATTGGATCTGGCGCCACGACGTTGTCTATCTCGAACTCGCGGCATAGCGCATCTAAAGAATTTTCTAGACTCATCAAGTTACCACTATTAGTTTGATGAGTTATTTATATGCACGAAAGTCCGCCAGAGCCTCAGTGCCTAGCGGACTTGTTGTAAGGGATGCTTGTTTGTTAGTACTTCAGCATGCGGGGCTTGAAGAACTCTTTTAGCGAGTCGAGCTTTCTAGCAACGACCTTGTCTATGTCGCTCATGTCCTTCTTGATGCGCTGCAGCTCTTGATCGAGCTCGCCGAACTCTAGGCGCATCTTCTGCATGTCAGTCTTCTTGATGGATCCGATCTTCAGATCGAGGATGTACTCAGCGCCTTCTTTGGCTCTCTGGTGTCCCATGAGGTAAGGCATGTTCTTCATCAGGTGCGATACTGCGTCGTCAGCAGCTAGCGCAGCCTGAATGATCTTCACGTTCTCTGCAGCGTCCATGCGGCACTCGACGTGGAACATGCGGTCGTCTATCTCTTTAGCGCGAATGGAGAGAAGCTTAGTCTCTTGCTCTCTGCGCCAGTCTAGCCAGATCTGCATGTACTCGATGAAGGACTTCTTCAGGAGAACGGTGTCGATGTCTCTCAGCTGAGGGTTAGCGCTCTTTCGACGGTCTAGCGCATAGTACTGCACGTTCTGCGTCTTGATGAGATGCTTGTGGATCTTCTTCTCGAAAGTGTCTTCGCCTTCGTAGAGAACCTGGAAGTTGCACTTGTTGTCTTTCGTCGAAGCGTCGTTGGCGTTCAGAATGCTCCTGTCGTTCTTGTCGGCCATGAGCTTGATCATCTCGTTCTGGAACGTAGACGGCTTGAACTCTGGACAGTACCCAGTCACTGTGAGAAGGAACTTGTTGCGTCCTTGCTGTGCTATCTCGTAGTCGCACTCGTAAGTGATCTTTCCAGATCCTGTCTCGTAGATCGTCTTCAGCTCTTCTTCGCTGGTGAGCAGCTTTCCGCCATAGACAGAGTCCGGACCGTGGAAAACTTTGAACAGATCGCTCATCTTAGTCTTGTCGCCTTTCTTCAGAACGATCTTCATCGCTTCTACGATCTCTTGCAGGTTGTGGTCTGGAGTCTCTAGACGGACTGCGACTCCGATGCCTTTTCCGCCGTTGACGAAGAACAGAGGGAAGTCCATCGGAATGTCGATAGGCTCCATGTACTCGCCAGAGAAGTTAGGAACTTCGTCGGCGACTTCGTAGTTCTCGAAGCACCTCTGTCCGAGCTTGCTGAATCGGCACTCGGTGTATCTCGCGGCAGCTGGCTCGTCGTCTAGGCTGCCCCAGTTTCCCTGTCCTTGAACGAGACTGTACGTCTGGTTGACTAGACCGCCCAGTGCGCCATAGGCTTCAGAGTGCGGGTGATACTTTCCCATGCAGTCACCAGTGACTCTAGCGGACTTCACAGTAGGAGAAGTCGACCAAGCCTTCAGGTCATACATAGCCTTGAGAAGTCTGCGCTGAGAAGGCTTGAGTCCGTCGCGAATCGATGGGATCATGCGGTCCTCGATCACGGACATGCCGTATTCTTTGATGTTGAACTCTAGTACGTTCGAGAGATCTTGTTCAACCGATTCCTCTTGAACCGGCTCTTCGGTCTTTAGAAATTTGCTCTTCTTGCTCATACAGTTTAAATTTAGAAATTTCTACATAGTTATGACTTTCTGCTGAATCAGGTATCGCAGATAAGCGTAGATGTGCTTGCAGAATGTCGGGACCTGCTGGGCGTTCTGGACCCTGTTAGGAATCCTCGAGTTTCCCGGAACAGTTCCTGCGTAGTTCTTGTTCTTGAACAGCGGGTAAGCCACGTTGAAGCGGAACGCGTTGCAGGTGCACTTGATCTCGACCATAGCGTTCAGATCCCACGGATCTTCCAAGGTCTTTCTGTGGAACTGGCAGAGAACGGTGTAGTTGTGCGCCAGCGTAGATGACTGGACGGTGCCACGGCAGACGAGAGTAAGGGTGTCTTTGCCCTTGCTAGTGGAGTTGAGAATCTTCAAGTTCTTGTAGTCAGAGTAAGGGAACACCTTAGTGAAGTTGTCCCTGAGCTGAGTCAGCGTCTCTTTCTCGCTGATTACGTTTGACTCGTCTACGAACTTCAGAAATCTCTTCATCTCTCCTCCTATCTGCCTCTCTGGAATCTCGACGGATCCACGTAGTAGAACCTCTTTCCGCTCTGAGCGATGCGTCTTCTAGTGAGGTAGTACTGAATGATGCGGCTCTTTACCGCGAACGTGATGTGGTTCAGAAGCCTCTTGTAGTTGTAAGGACCTATGTAGCTGCCAGGAGCGCTTCTGAGAGCTCCGATCATCTCGCCCAGGTTCTTGAACTTCTTCTCGAACAGAGTGTTCAGAATGACTTCCTGACAGCAGCGGAACTCTCTGCTCCTAGGGCTTCGGCCATACTTGTAGTCGTCCATGTAGATGTCAGCCATGTCGTCATCGCTGACTTTGCTCATCAGATCCTCGATCGTCTCTTCTCTCGACATCGTCGGATCTAAGCTAGCCTCATACTCTTTCTTGATTTCTTCTTCCATCTTAGCGTATTTTCCAGGGTATGCGAACTCGAACGCACGGACGACTTCATCCGCTACCTCGTAAGCTGGTGCAGTGTCTTCTAGGTCAGAATCTAGACCGAGCTTCTTCAGATAGTTCTTTCCCAGCTCATCTTTGATTCTAGCCATCTTGTCGAAGTTGTCGAAAGTCATTTCTCTTCCTCTTTCTTGAATAAGCTATACTTGTTGATAGGGAACGTGTTTACGATGTTTGACCACTTGTCGAAGACGTAGGCTCTAAGCTCCCCTATGTTCTTCGGAAGCTCTCCAGGAGACGCGTGAACGACTACGACCGGAATGACGCAGACGCCCATCTTATTTCTGAGCGCTTGGAGACAGATGTCGACGTCGTAGAAGTGGTAGCTGAGAAGATTCTCGTCGAAACGGATCTTCTTGAAAGCGTCTGTGTGGATCCACATGCAGCATCCGTCCACTGTAGCGAGTCCGTCGTGGAATCCTGGCCAGTCCTTCATCTCGTAGCACTTCTCTGGCACTACTGGCTTCTTGTCTGGACCCAGAACCTTCTGGAGAATGTAGCCTGCGCCGTTGACGCCCCTGTCTGGGTACCACCAGTGCATCGTGTAGTCTAAGTTGAAAGTGCCGATGACTCCAGCGATGAGCTGTCCTTTCTCGTAAGCTTGTCTCAGTCTAGCTTCGACGATGTCGTCAGGTGTTCTGATCTCAGCGTCGTCGTGAATGAAGCAGACCCAGCCCTGATAGTCTCCGAGCATGTCGATGGCTCTGTTGTACTTCTTGCACATCGAGTCGCCATAGGAGTTATCGAGGTAGGTGATGTCACGCTTCTCGTCATACGGTTTAGGATCTTTAGTTGGAACGAAAGTCTTGATCACAGATACAGCCCCAGTGTTTCTAAGTTCTTCTTGTTCAGCGGAGCGACTCTGAGAGTCGGCCACTCCTTCTGACATCTTGCGTAGTTGTTTGACATTATGTATATCTTCGATACGACGGGCTTAGAGATAGTCACGTTCTCGTCGTTCTTGTTCTGCTGCTGGACGTGCGCCATGAGCTCGACCTTGTAGCGGTCGAGCAGATTCTTCGCGTTCTTGTAGATCAAGCTGATGTACTGGTTCTTAGCGTCGTCTGAGCATGCCGAGACGAAAGCATCTAGGTCTTTAGATCTGATGACTGTCGCCTTGAAGACGTTCCAGTCGTTCGCGAGTCCATCTCGGACGCTGTCTGGAAGCTGCATCGTCGAGCTGTCGAACCAGGAGTCGATGTTGTCCTTGTTCCAGAGAGCCTTCTTGAACACGGTCTCTTTCATGCCCTTGATCTCGGATCTGAGCATGCTCGAGTATGTCTTGAAGTCCGTCCAAGTGCAGTTCTCGTTAGAGCGTAGCACATTGTTGAGGTAGTTGTCCTCGGTAGACTTCAGACCCTCGATCTTGATGACACAGTCATAGCTCGTCTCCGGGCTGTTGATCGTGTCGAACAAGACATTGCCGTTCAGCGTTCCAGAGATCTCTGGCGAACGGTTGATAGTGTTGATCGTCGTAATCAGGTTCTCATACTTGCACAGCACGAACGAGAAAATCGGCTTGCTGTCTATGCAGGACTTCAAGAGATCCCTAGAGAGCGGAAGCGTCGTCGCGTCTACGTCGTATATGAATCTACTGTCTAGCATACATTATTTATCACCGTTCTTGATAGTCGAGAACTCCGGATGAAGGACAGAACGTGGTCTCGCAGAAGTAGATGCGCTTGTTGATCCAGAACAGGTCGACTCGAACGAACGTGAACTGAGACGCTATCTTCTTCACGACTGGCTTCATCGCTTCGACGGCTTCCTTCTGTTCTTTTCCTAGTCCGTGCTGGAGAGGCCAGCTGCCCAAGCACCAGTCCAGATCGTTTCCATCTTCGTCGGTGAATGCGAGGTGCTCGATGAGGACCTTGCTGACCTTGCGTTGAATCTCGATAGCGACGATCTTACCTTCTACGCAGTAGAACTGGTAGTCGATAGGGACGACGTCCTTGCGTGTCAGAGACGGCTGGACGAGAATAGCTGGAACGATCGGCTCATAGTGCCACTCGTACCCAGCTATGTAAGCGTAGTTAGTGTCTAGCCAGGTGCGGATCTTCTTCACAAGGAAGTCTGTGTTTACTCCTTCGAGAGCGTTGAATCTGATGTTGTACCCAGACGCGTGGTTGCACTTGAGAATACAGTCGTTTCTGACGCAGAGGCAGTCGATCACCTCTCGGATGTCGCTGTCAGACGGCTTGTACTTCTCGTACAGGATAGGAATTCTGATGTTCTCTAGGCCTAGATCGTAGAGCTCTTTGTAGACTGCGCACTTGTCAGCCCAGAGAACTTTCTTCGGGTTCATGTCGTTCAGCTTCCAGTAGTTGATCTGGTTCGCTAAGTTAGATCCTGGACATGCAAGGTCTATGGTCGGGCAGTTCTGTGTGATCCACAACTCACCCATCTTTCTCTTCTGTTCGAACGACTTAGCGAAGCGGATGTCCTCGTAGTTGATCTTGTGAGGCATCTTGTCCCACTCCGGATCGTGCGCATCACGTCTCTTAGTCGTCTCGTTCTCTTCAATAGGATTCCAGACTTCGTGGAACGTCTCTACGACATCGGGATTGACGAATCTGTTGAACTCGACGCACATGCTGTTGTCGACGATGTCGTAGTGGTCGTAGAAGCAGTTCTCTTCGATCTTGTCAGAGTACCAAGGAATCAGGCTAGAGCAAGAGCCGCGCTTGATCTTCTGGTCCCAGTCCCATCTAGACTTGAGATGATAGTGGTAGAGACGGACGTTGCTGTTGTAGTCGACTTCTGCGAACGAAGTGTTTCCTAGCGGCCACGACTGAGCGACGACCTGTCCTTTCTTCTTGTCATACCATGCCGTGAAGACTGCAGCGTTTCTCTTTCCGTTGACGAACGGGACGTGACCAGCTTCATCGACTCCTTCCTGAACCTTCCACTCGTACTCGTTGGACGAATCGTATCTGACTAGGCACTTGACCGTAGCTGTCTTGTCATCTCTGCGGTTAGTGAGAATGAACGGCATGCTTGCAGAAGTGTTGCGGTCGTCTAAGAGCGGATTGCTCGACATGTTTATGTGAGGAATGCAGAGAGTGTCATACTTCGTCCAGTCCCATCCTTCATAATCCTTCTCGTACTCGAAAGCTTTCTCTAGGACTTCCTCGTAGTCGAAGTCCTTGTCGTCAGCGTTAGGGTCATGCAGGTAGAAGTACTCGTCATCGTCGAAGAATGCGACGACCTCGCCGTGCCAGAAGATGTGACCATACTGGTCGTTCATCAAGTCAGCATAGAGTTTCTTCTGGTTTGGAAATCCGTTGATGCGAAGATATCTGTATTTTTCTGGACCTAGAACACTGTCAGCGACTCTGCGGACGTCTACGATCGACTCGTTGTCGACTATCGTGAATCTAGCGTCTGTGAATCTCTTGTGATGGTACTCCAGCCAGTACTGAAGGTCGTACTTATCGTAACATTTTGTTAACAATACAAAGTTAAGATCCATATTGATCTCCTGAATTCAGTTCAGAGACAATATAGAAAATTATAGCGAAGTTCTATCTATCCAAGACGACTTCATGAACTCGATGAACGGCTTTGAGTGCTCGACGCCGTCCTTAGTCGTGAACTTCACTTCACTCGCGCTGAACGAAGTGACGATGACCTTCTTCGGACAGCAAGCTTGAGCGGTTCCAGTGTAGCACTTGAGACCTGGCTTCAGGGAGAAGCCGTATTGCTTGAAAGCTCTGTCGCAGACTGGGCAACTCATTTCAGCAGCTTGTCTAGTTCGTCGTTGACGCGTAGCACTGTGGCTCTCTTGGATAGCGACTCGGCGTTTCCGAGCGCGTTCTGGACGCGATAGGATGCGTCCATGCTCTTGACCCATGCCATCTTCGACAGACGGGACATGTAAGGTCTTAGCCAGGTTCTGAGCTTTCCGATGAACAGGTCTAGGTTCGATATGCAGTCATTCTCTTCTTGCGTCTTCGGCTCACGGAGCAGGTTTCCTTCCTTGTCGATCAGACCCAGCTTGTAGGCTTTCGTCGTGGACGGAGCAGTCATGAGATTCTTCAAGAAGACGTAGACTAGAATGTTGTCGATCGTTCTGAGGTGCGTCGACATGGAGATCTTCTTGTTCATCGCCTTCAGGGTCTTCACAGACGACTGTGCCTCGGCGATCACATTGTCTGATTCTAGAGCCGCTACGGCCATTTTGCAGTTACGCTGTAGTTTCTCAAGGAAGTGCTTGTTGTCGCCTCCAGAGGCCTCTTCTAGGCGCCTAAAACAGACATTTAGAATATCTAGGCTCACAGCAATCTCCAAACGGGCTTCGTTCCGTACTTTTTCATCTGCTCTTGGATAGCTTCCTTCTGCTCGGGATCCATTTCCTCCCAGAAGGCTCTGTCCGAGTACTTTCCACGCTCAAGAGCTACCTTGTACAGGTCCTTGTGGGCCTGCACGAAAGGTTGATTCTCTAGCTCTTCTAACGGGATAGTGCTCATTTCTTCTTCTTTCTCTTTCTTGGCTGAGGAGCTGGCATCTCGATCGGCGTCTGAGTCTCAGACTCTACGATCGGAGCGTCAAGCTCTTCTTCTGACGTGAACGTCTCTGGCGTGTCTTCTTCGATGACGGGCGGGACGAACAGATCTACATCTTCGGTCTGAACTCCAGCGAGCATCTCGTCAGCGATGTCGTAAGTCTGCTCTGGCTGTTCTTGCGGCTGTTCAACAGATTCTTCGATAGTCGGTTCCTCTACGAGAGGAACATCTTCGACCTCCGGTTCAGGCATAGGAGCGAAATCTACCTTCTCTTCGACTGGCTTCTGTCTCTGTTCAGGACGAGGGATGTTGCTCTTGACTTCGACCTCGTGTATCTCGGTAGGCGGGATGACGTCTGTCAGGATAGCGTTGAGAAGATCTGGATTGAATGCGCTGCTCTCTAGCTTTGGCTCGCCAAGTCTTCTGACTGGAGCTGGATTCGGGTTAGATCCTTCGATCTTCTGTGGCTTCTTGAACGGCTTAGGAGCTGGCTTAGGCGGAATCTCGTCTTCAGCCTCGTCAAGCTCTTCGTCGCGGTATCTGACGCGATCAGGAGGACGACGGAAGTTCGGAGTGTATCTCTCACGGACTGGCTGACGCTCTTCAAATCGGTTTCCTCCCTTCAGGCTGTCGATGTACTTAGCGATCGAGTTAGCGATTCCTTCGTCGATGCGCTTCAGACCTTCTAGACCGTAGCGCAGGAAGCAAGAGTCGATCTTCTTATAGAGGCGGCTCTTGTAGAAGTCTACTTCGTTCAAGATCTTGCGATCCTCGGCCGGAACTTCGTCTTCTTCGACCTCGTGTACGGGTCTTCTAGGAGTTTCCTCATAGTTCTCTTCGATCTCGGGTACTTCGAACTCTTCAGCTCTCCGAGACTTCTTCATTTCGTGATCGTGTAGAAAATCACTGAATGCCATATTAGTTGTGCTCCTCTGTAGAGTGTTCTGTGTTATTTATAGCAGCTTTCGCAGCCCTTCTCGCTCTTCTGCGCTTTCTGGCTCTCTCGCGACGGTAAGCTCTCTTCTCTTCCGGCGTCATCTTGGTGAGCTTGTTGTACTTTCCGCGTGGAACAATGTTGCAGCTCTCGTCTGCCTCGATCAGGCTCGGATCATTCTTGGCGCTCTTGAACCAGACTCTGCCGCTGTTCATCGCACCCATCACCGACCCGTACGGAATGATCTTGAAGCGCTTCTTCACGAAGTTGAACTTCGCCTCCATCATGTCCCCCGTTATCGACAGAACTCGGTACTCGTTCCCCTGTTCGTCCTTGTACTCCCCGCCCACCACAAACTGTGGTATCTTCACTACTTCCTTCGTCAGGTAAGATTCGTTCTTCATAGCGCTCCTGCATTTTGTATAGCTCTTCGATCAGAACATCCTTTCTCGGGAGCTCGTCTGAGATTCTGCAGGTGACAAAAGCGAGGATCTCCTCGACGCTCTTGAACGCCTCTTGGTTGTACTTACTGATATTGTCTGTTACGCGGGTAGCGGACTCGAGCAAGTCTTTCATGCGCTTGAACTCGTCCGGGTTCTTGGCGATACGGATGATGTCCTTCTCTCGCCTCGTCTTTGGGATAGCATTAGCCCATGTGTGCTTCTTCTTCATCTGAGTTACCTAGAAATTCGTTCATGGCGCACTCCAGCAGATACTGGTAGTCGTCGCGATTCACGAACGAGAAAAAGGGTAACTTCTTGTGATTGCTCTCATTTACTGGGAACTTCAGCCACCATTTGTCTGTGCTTGGATCATTGAACAGCTTCACTCCGGTGATCCTGATGCAGTCGTTGATGACTGCTTTGAAGATAGCCACGCAGTTGTGTGAGCCGTTGTCTAGTTTTACCATATCTAGAGTGTCGACCGTGATAGTCTTGTTCATGTCAGCTCTTCCTTGAGTTATAGTTCATTTATACTCTCGGTGCTAACATCATATAGACAATATAATACGTTTAGCACCATTTGTAAACTTCTTTTCTGTCTGTTAAGCAGATTTTACATTCATTTGTTCTTAGGGTTTATCCATATTCTCTCAGAGTCCGTCCCGAGCTTCAGGTCAAGCTCCTGGTACATGAGCTCTTCGTCATAGGAGATTCCGTACTTGATGTCGTCCATGAGCATGTCGAAGGTAGCGTAGTTCTTCACTCTCGTCTTCGCCGACTGCTCTAGCGTAGGCTTCACTTTGAAGATAGCTCTAGCGTCCGTCTTCTGGATCTCAGAGATCTGCTCTGGCGTCAGATCCTTCACTGGAACTAGATCTCTAGACCTCAGCACCACGATGAACGTGTTAGCCAAGGTCTTGGTCGTGTGCATGAGCTTGTAGTGCTCCTTGCGCTCTTGTTCGCTCTCGTCTGCGAACCTGTCGATCTTTCCGATCTTGTGTCCGTAGATGCTAGTAGCGTAGTTGGCGACCTTGGTCCACAGTGCGCCGTGTCCTAGACGATAGTAGCGAGTGTCTGGATCGACTATAGCAACGTAGAGATGGATCATCTCGTGAAGGATCGTGTTGGAGAGAAGCTTCTTGTTTTCTAAGAGATACTTATTGATCCAGATCCACGACTTTCCGTTGTCATACTTAGAGATTCCGCTCAGCGAATCGTAATCTTCGTTTCCGAATGCCTGAACCGCTTCGCCGACGTCCGTGAAGATCTTGCAGCGTCCGAGCTTCTGTCCTAGTTCTTCCTGAAAGAAGTCCTTGTTGAAGAACTTGTACAACATGTTGCAGTCAGCTAGCGAGTACTTCACGGAAACCTCCTATCACGAAACTTTAGAACCCTATGTCATCTCCGCCTTCTAGATCTTCATCCTGGTCTTCAGGTGCAGCTTCTTCTTGTGCAGCCTTTGCATCTTCTAGGAGAGCTTCGCACTCTTCCTTGATGCACTGCTGATTCTTCAGTATGTCGGCGTCGCTCATGTGCAGAATGTTCTCGTAGAGATACTGGCGAGAGATGAGCGGCTTAGCTTCTTCGGAGTCAGCCTTAGCGTTAGCCAGAGACGGAAGCATCGTCTGGAGCTGACCCAAGATTCCACCCATCTTCTCCCATACGGCTAACTGCCTGATCTTCTCGAAGTTGTTTGCGCCGTTGAGGGTGATGTTGTATAGAGCTGGATCCAAGTACTTAGTCTTGAATCCGCACATCTTGAGGTGGACTATGAAAGTGTGCTTGATGATCTGGTTGCAGTATCTCTGTCCGAGTCTGCGGCACATCTCCTGGTAAGTGATCTCAGAGAGCTGCTGCTCGGGAGCGACAGCGTACTGACCGCCACCGCCTTCTCCTTCCGCCCAGCGGATCGAAGGTGTGAGAAGAGCGTCCATGACTTGCTGCTGGAACATTTTCACGTCGTCCATCTGTCCGTTGAACTCGGTCGAGGACTTGATCGGCTCGATCGTAGTGCCGTTGCCTTGGTCTGTCTTTCCGACGAAGATGTCTTCGGTGAAGCTCTGAACGTTCTTGGAGCTCTGGATCATTCCCGTTATCGGGTCGATCGTCATGGTCTTGCGGTACTTGTTCTTGATGTCGTTGACCATCGCAGTAGCCTTAGCGTCGTTAGCTCTGCCGATGTAGACGTTCCAGAGTCTGCGCTCAGGAGCTCTGTTGATTCTCGTAACCGTGAGGGCGTCCTCGATGGCTCTCAGCTGGTTGAGCGGACGGATAGCTGGATCAAGATGTCCTCTCACGTCGTTTCGGTTAGCGCCCCACTGGCCGTAGTCCGAGTAAGAGATCTGGTCGAGCGTGAACTTCTTGATCTCGCCAGTCGAGTTCAGGTCGATCATTCTAGGATCCTGAATGTAGCCAGTAGCCTTGCCCTCTTCGTAGATGACTAGAGAGCAGTACGCAGGAAGGACCTTGATGCCGACTAGCTTCTTTCCGTCGTCGGATGCGCAGTTCTCGACGAACTGTTCGCCGTCAACGAGCCAACGTCTCAGCATGTCGTGGACGTTGTCTTGACCGATGACGCAGTTCATGACGTAGTCGAACTCCTTCTTGAGTGACGCATACTCTGTCGAGTTGAACTGTGCGGAGAAAGCTTTGTTTATGTTGAAGCTAGCGACCTCGTTCTCGGCGTTAGGCTTGCACATCTCGTCGACCATCATAGTGACGGCCTTCTTGACGAGAGGATAGTTGTACATGCTGCGGTAGAAAGCGATTCTCTGCTTCTTGTTCTCGAAGACTGAATCGAACAGGATCGACTGCTGGTCTGGGTTGACTGCGTCGCCGTTAGTCATTCCCCAGCCGCCGCCAATGGATGCCCAGTTCGTCTGGTCTTCGTCTAGACCGATTGAGTTGTTTCTAGCCTCAAGCTCACGAAGGGTCTGTGCGTCCTCTTCGTTCTTGAGAAAGTTGCTGCTTAGAAAGTTTAGAAAGTTAAGGTTCATAGATTATTTATACATCGCCCCTGTGCTCGCCAGCTAGTCCGAAGATCTCTTTCTCTGTCTTTACACAGAATTCGAACCCACGGCGCTTCGCCCATTCCTTCGCGGCGTCCCACTTCTCAGCGTTTCTCCTGATGACCCGGCACTTCTCTTGCCATCTAGCCATCGCCTTCTGAGTCTTTCTCTTCGGCGCTGGCGGGTAGATCACGTTGCCCATCTTGTCCAGATAAGCTGCCTGATTGTCTGGCTTCACTTCGACAGCCCACTTCTTCAGTTCTCCACGCTTGTTCCTCAGTATGATGAGAAAGTCTAGAACGTAGCGGTGTGTCTTCTGATCGATCTGTGAGTAGTATGGAATCTCGACGACCTCAGAGCCCCAAGCTAGCACATACACTTCCATGTCGCAGAAGTTGCACAAGATCTGCTCCCATGAGCTTCGGTAAGTTATAGGAAGAACTTTGTCGGGATAGAGCTTCCCGTTGTAGTTGAGACACTTCTCCGGATGCTTTGGAACGAAAGTTCCCTGATAGTAGTTCTTCGCAAAGGTAGACATAAAGTATTTATCAACAAAAATAAGACCCGAGCAAAGGGTGTAGCTCGGGTCTCGTGCGGGGTTGAGAAAACTTATTAGAAGGCCATTTCGATGTGTCGATATTCGACAGAAGGATTGCCGAGAGCGACGTCGCAGTCGACTGTAGTCTTGGACTCACCATGCATCCTCCACTCTTCGCAGCGCTTCAGGAACTCGGCGAACCCCTTAGTAGGAGCGAACCCGATGACGCCGTCTTTTACCATCGGAAGAAGTTGAGCGTTGCTGCAGAGACCAGCCTTAAAGAGCTCCTTGATAGTCTTTTCGGCGGTGAGGTTCTTGACGAGGACGATGTTTGCCATGAGTAGCTCCTTGTTATTGTTTCTTACATAGTAAATATAAGAAAATACCAGAGAAATCTAAACCTCAAAATCAAGAAAATCTCAATTTATTTGATAGGAGCGATCCAGACGTCTTTCTTAGCCGACCAAGGCTTCTCCTGCATGCGCTTCATGCACTTCTCACGCCACTTCTTCGTCTTGTTGAGCCACTTAGCGAACGGACTCTTCGGATTTGGATCCAGATCGCAGTTCTTGGCTTTCAGCACGCAGATCTCTTCAACGAGGTTCTGGTCGATTTCGCAGTAGATGTCGGTGTTCATCTTCTTCTCCTTTAGTCTATGCCGTCCTCTTCGGTCTCGGCGTTGTCGTTCGGTTTGATAGGCTTCATCTTCACCTTTGCGAGCTCTAGCGCTTTGTACTGCTCTACGTATCGAGTGAAGCAGTGCTGCAGCTCTTTGATTGTGAACTTCTTCGTCCTCTTCAAGTACATTATCGCGTCGTTGATGTCGTTTATGTCTCTCGGAAGATTGTAAGAGAATATGAAGGTGTTCCACATGAAGACTGGCTTTCCTTCCTGTACCTTCTTGTAAGCGTGCTTCCTTCCAGCGTCATCGTTGTCGAAGATGTACCAGCAGTCTAGATCCTTCAGCTGGTCGTCAAGTCCGCCAGACGATCCAGCGCCGACCGTAGCGGTTCCATTCTCTACGAACATGGCGTTTATCGGTCCTTCGAGAACTGCGATCGCCTTGTTTTTGTCGATGAAGTCCCAGTTGTAGAGAGCGGTGTGTCCGACTCTCGACATGTACTTGGCTTTGCTACCGTCTAGGGTTCGTCCTTGGAAGAACACGATCTTGCCGTCTTTGTCGTAGAACGGAATAATCACTCGTCCATGATACTTTCCCTCGTCGCAGTAGTAGAACTTCTTCCACACTTCCTCAGGTATCATGCGCTTCTTGCAGAACTCGACAGCGGCTTGCTGAAACTGACCAGGCTTCGTGATCTTCTTGAAGAACTTCGTTGCCTGCTTGTCTTTCTCCATGTCGCTCTCTAGCATCTTCTTCTGCTTGATCGCGTCATCTTCACGCTGGCGCTCGATGAGCATCTTCAATGCGTCTGTCTCTTTCTTGTCTTTCTTGCCGTAAGACTTGATCTCGTCTAGATACTCTTGATGCAGCGAAGGATTGACTTCCTTCAGCCACTTAGTAGCGAGAATGCCGTGATCAGCGCAACGGCATGAAGCACGCCAGCAAGTGTAGCACCAGCGGTACGTGTTCGTCAGCCACAGAGTTCCTTTCATCTCTTTGTCGCCGCAGAACGGACAGTTGACTTTGATCTCGTGTCCTCTTCCACGGTGCTTGACTCCGTCGACAGCCCTGCGGATATACTTCTCTAGGATGTACGTCTTAGTCTGATCGTCTACTTGGGTCATTAGAATTCACCGAGCTTTCTGCAGTCTGGACCTATGTCTCCTGGAATATAGCTAGTAGCGTGAACGAAGTAGTATGATCTCGCCATCTCTTCATCAGTGTGCCAAGCTACGATGATCTGAACCATTCCTTTGTTCGGCATCTCAGTCAGAGCGATAGAAGCGTGTATGTTGCCACGCTTCTCGACGACTTTTCTGAGCTTCTTGCACTGAGCCGTGAAGTACTTGATCGCGTTCTCGCGAGTGACCTTCTTGTACTTGTAGTATTTCTCAGAGATGAGGTCATAAACTTCTTTGACGAACTCGTCCTTCTGAACCTCTTCGTCAGCCATATACTTGACAGCTTTCTTCTTAGCCATGTTAAGCACCTTTTGGTATGTGTGTGAGGATAGCCTTTTCGATGTCCTTGCAGATCTTCTTAGCCTCTTCGACGTTCTTGCACGGGACGACGCCGACTCCAGTCGAAGCGGTGTAGACTTGCATGCTGCCGAGAATCTCCTTGCAGTCGATGAGCGCGTTGCAAGAGCGGAAAGTCACGTAGTTGGACTTCGGATGGTAGATCATGAAGTAGTTGACTCCTTCGATGTCCATCTGCTTGCTGATCTCGGCGTGATAGTCGTTCGTAGTGATGAACCTTCCGTTGAACTCCAGACTGAGCTGAGCGAGAGACTCGTAGTAGAGCTTCCAGTCGCGAACGTGCTCAGTGAGCATATCTTTCTCGGCCTGAGTGAGAGCGAGCGGACCGCCAGCAGCCCAGCGCTTGATGAAGTCATAGACGCTCTCGGACTTCCAGAACAGCGTGTTGAAGTGGAACGAGCGTGCGTCCTTTAGCTTCCACAGCTCGAAGTCGTCTGCCAGATAAGCCTGTTCCTGATAGCGTTCGATGTCGGCCATCCATCGCTTGTAGAACATGTAGACCATCATAGCGCCAGAATATTCCTGATTGACGTGGAAGTCGGGATTGTTCTTGCTCTTCCACCAGAGCGCATTCTCGTGATGGTCGAAGATCACGATAGGCTTCTCTGAGCGGAGGTAGAAGTCGCGGTTGACGGTCGGAGCGAAGTTCGTGAAGATCACGACGTCGTAGTTCTTCTCCGTCAGCATCATCTTGACCACGTTTTCCTGAGTGCGGTATGACGTGAATATCGTCTTGCACCTAGGGTAGTATGCTTTGAGAATGATTGACGCCACTGCTCCGTTCATGCTCCATGATGTGAAGTTGAGGATTCTGAGGTTTCGATCTCTAAGGTCCATTATGGCTCCTCTATTGCTAGTTCATATACAATATAAGAAAATTCTCGGATTTCGTAAATAGGAAAGGCCACGGAAATTTGACTTCCCGTGGCCTAGGTTTACTTCGTGGGTCGACTAAAAATAGGAGTAAAAGGACGATTATCAGTTTCGTCGGCCCAACCAGTCTCTTTACTTCAAGGTGTCGAAGAAATCTTCGCTAGCTTCGGCAGTCGGACGGACATCCGGCTCTTCCACGTCGAACTCGCTGCGGACAGCGTCGTTCAGAGCAGCAGTGTTGCCTGCGGCCACGCCCGGAATGATCGGATCGTAAGTCGTCTTGCCTTCAGCGTCCTTGCCACGGACGAAGAGCTTTTCGCCTTCAACGAACTTCTCGTACAAGTTGAGAACGCTTTCGAAGGTCTCGTTAGAGGTGTCCTTCTCGCAGTCCTTCAGCGTGTAGAGGCTGTCGTCGATTGCCTTGATCTCTTCATCAGTCAGCGGAACGTTGTTCTTGTCGCTGATCGGCTTTGCGTCGCCGAAGTATGATGCCTCAGGGTTCGGGCCGAAGTTGCCGTCCTTAGCCTTGAAGATCAGGTTAGCGCCGTTGTAGTAGTCGAAGACGTTGACTCCCTTGATGAAACCCTTGTCCGGATCTTCCTTGTCAGACATCTTGGCGAGAATCTTCTCCATGATCTGGATGCCGTACTTGAAGCGGTAGACTTTGCCTTCCGTGTTCGGTGCAGCAGTGTTCTTCACGATGTAGACGTTGGAGATGAACGACCTCTTAGCTTTCTTCTTGCAGATGTCCTTAGCCTTCTCTTTCGGGAATGCCTTGAACACGGCTGAGTTCCATTCGCAGATCGGGCACTTGCTGCCGGACTTGCGGAGACAGTCAACCACGTGCCACTTGCCGTCAGAGCCCTTGAACGAGTGCGTTCTGTTCTCGACGAACGGTGCAGCTTCCGTGCTCGGCTGAGGGAGGAGTCGCATCACGACTTCGCACTCGCCATTGACCATCACAGGGACGAATTCGTTTTCAATAGAAAACGAGCTTCCACTCTTCTTGGCAGCCACCTCTTTGATCTGTTCGAAGTAATTGTCGAATTTTCTTTCAATCATCATTGTACCTTTATTGTTCCTTTATTGTTCCTTTCGTCTCACTGGATATTTTCCAGCGGATCTAGTTTATATATAGGAAATTTTTTGACTCGCAAATTTCTCTCACGCTTTGTCGTGGCACCAGACGTTCTCCAGCTGGACGCCGTCGTGGTCCAAGAACATCACCATCTTGACGAACTTCCTGTACTCGTCGTTTACGCTCTTCTTGCTCAGGTCGATCCCGAACCCCTCGTTGTTTCTCCAAAGCTGCAGGTAGATGTGGATCCCTATCTTGCCTGCGCAGACGAGGTCGTATAAGCCGTTTGTCTGGTCAGGCCGTAGGTTTATAAGGGACGCAGTCTTTCCAGCTTCCTCGCGTAGCGTATCGAACTGTCCTTTAAGATTCTCTGGCTTGTAGAAGTCTATGCCTTCGAGATTTCCTAGCGCCTTGACGTCCACTGCGTTGTACATCTTCTTCGTCTTGTCAGACTTCTTTGACTTTCTCTCTTGTATAGAACCGTCCTTCTTGCGCTTCAAGAAGCAGCCGTGATTCTTTCTGATGTATTCCCCGAGGAAATAGACTTTGAGCGTGTCTAGGTTCGTCTGGCCGCACTCTAGAGCGTTCGCAGCCTTGACGCAGCGGTCCATTCCGATGCGGTCGATGTTCTCGTTCTTTCCGAAAGCTCTAGCGGCTTCCATCTCGTCCATAGCGACATCCCAGCAGATAGGATTGAACGCGTTAGCGTAGCTGACGCTCTTTCCGGGCTTGTGAACCTCTTTGTTCAAGAGATACAGGATGCAGTATATTTCGCTCTTCTTTATCATTTGATCAGGAACTTGCTGAATCTCTCGGCTACTTGCCCGTTCTTCTTCTTGAGCTCTAGACGGAGCGCGTCATAGAGGTTAGTCTGCAACAGCGTGAGAAGCTGCTCGGGCTCGAAGAAGTCTTCGATGAGGTAGGTGCACATGTCGATCACGCTCACGTCGTCGCATAGATGCACTTTCTCTAGCATGTTGTTGAACAGAATGAAGGAGTTCAGATCCTTCTTCTGAATGATCGGAAGCAGACACTTGGGTAGACGGGAATTCTCGTCGATGTCGTACATGTCGTATCCTCTCTTCTTCATGAGCTCGAAGAACTCCTTCTTAGCGGAGTCCTTCTCCAAGCTCTCTATCCGGTAGTCGCTGTCCACTAGCATATCTTACTCCTACAGTATCGCATTTATCTTGTCCAGGTCAACTTTTGCGCTAGCGACGTATGCGTTCTCTGCTACGTCCTTGTTCGGTTCAATCTCTACGGCGTGAGTCGGAGCTCCAGATGACGGAGTCGTAGGAACGGTGATGGTCGCCGTGTCCGTCAGGCTAGGAGTAGCTGCTGGAGCCACTGGAGTCGATCCTACGGACGGAGTGCTGCCGTTGAGGTCATAGATCTGCTGCTTGTCGATGCTCACGCCGATCATGACTTCAGTTCCCTTGTTGTTCTTGATTCTCGTCTTCGCGACCTTGATCTTGTACATGCCGTTCTGCAGCATCGTCTGGTCTTGGGTCACAGCTAGGATAGCGTCTAGCTTCATCGTAGATCCGTAAGAGTCAGCGACGTCGTTCAGATCGACAGAAGCGCTTCCATAGCCGCCTCTGTTCGTCTGAAGAGCAGTCACGATAGGAATGCCCAGCTTCATGCAGATCGAGCCTCTAGTCTCGGCTGCTACCTTCTGCAGGATAGTGTTAGAGTTGAGGTTCGGGTTAGGCCTTCCGTTCGGAATCATGCATCCGATGTAGTCGATGAATATGATCTCTGGCTCGAAGTGCTTCTTCTCTTTGAGATCCTTCAAGAGAGTGCGGATTCTCATAGCGTTGACCGTGCACTCTTCCATTTCGGCGATCTTCAAGTGCTGTGAAGACTTCTTCTTCATCATGTCCTTGAGAGCGATGAACGAGTTCCGGTTGAGCATCTTGAGCTGCTCTTGCGATATGTCGCACAGGTTCTGCATCATTCTCGTAGCGATCTTCGTCTTAGAGTCTTCGAAGGTGATGTACAGAACGTTGTGTCCCTGTGTGAGCATGTTCGACGCCAAGGCAGACATGATTAGAGTCTTGCCGACGTTCGTCGGAGCCATGATGCCGATCATCACCTTGTCGGGAACACCACCGTTGAGCAGAGTGTCTATCTCTTTGATTCCCGAAGGAATGATGCTCACGGCTGTGATCATCTCTTCGTATACTTGGTCTAGATCGTCTACTAGGTCGAATCCGATGTCTGTGTCGAACGTGAAAGACTCTGCGTCTGCGACCATCTGTGCGAACGATCCTTCGTCGCTGGTCGGCTCGCTGTGAGAGAACAGAGCCTCTTGAATCTTCACTGTAGCGTCATAGAGGAGCTTCTGACGAATAAACTGCTCGATGTCCTGCAGGATGAACTCAGTGCAGGCTTCCTCTTCAGGAATTCCCATAGCAGCGTCGAACTCTTCTAGGATGCTAGCGTCAGTCCGGAGCATCATTCTCGACTCGATGACGGTCGGGAACTGGCCGAACTTTTCCATGTATTCTAAGATCTTAGTTATGATTGTGCTGATGTTCTGATTCTCTCTGAACCAGTCAGCTGAGAGATAAGGGGTTACACGATTGCGAACGCTCTGATTGACGTAGAGCGTCTTTAGGATCAAATGCGGAAATTGAACGTTTACCATACTTAGCTAAAATAGAAAAAGGACTGGAGCCTAGAATTGGACTCCAGTCCCGATTGAGAAGGAAACTAGTCCTCGTCAGTTGCGGCTTCGATCTCTTCCTGGCTGTATTTCTGGAAGATGCCGCTTGCATCGAGTTCAAGGTCTTCCTTGTCGTCGCCGTACTCGGCCTGGAACTGAGCCTCTTCATCGTCGGCAGAGATGACTGGCACTGAAGTGTCGTCGAAGTCTGTAGCGTTGTCGATGAGGTCCATGACGTCCACGCTTGACGAGATGAGCTTGGCGTTGACGAAGCTGTACTTGTCTTCGCAGAAGTCTACGAACTTCTTGTCGCGGTAGAGCGGAACCCAGAATGCAGCGCAGTAGAGCTCAGACTCCTTCCACATCTTCTTGACTTCTCCAGTCTCCTTGTCGACGTCGTAGTCGGTTCTAGCGTAGTAGCCCGGCTTCGGCTTGAATACGACTTCAGCTTCGATGGAGTCGTCGAGAAGACCGAAGAACGGATCAAGACCGCCGTCATGACGGATGAGGTACTTGGTCTTGAGGAATTCCTTAGCGCCACGACCTTTCTTCACGCCGACCGTGACCACCTTTCCGAGAATGTTGTCCTGAGCGTCTTTGTACTTGGCAGCGGAAGAAGCCAAGCCGATAGAGTCAGAGTTGAAGAACAGTCTCTTGCCGCCTGGAATCTTGACCTTCTCGCCGTACTGCTCGAGAGAAGCGTAGACGTGGTTGATCACGAACGTAGTGTTGCCGCATGCGTTGATGATGTTAGCGAGCTCGTTCTTGTAGACAGCAGCTGACATGTTTCTAGCGGAGGAAGCTTCTTCAGCCTTGTCGAGAACCTGAACTTCAACGATCGGACCCCAGGAGTCCATCAGGACGAAGGTGTTGAGAGACTCTTCACGAGTCTTGCCTTTGTTGATGCGGGCGAAGATCTGCTTGAGCTCATTGATCTTGGAGGTCTGGTAGATGACGATCTTGGAGAGATCGATGCCGAGCTGCTTCAAGAGTTCGAGGTTGATAGCGTGTTCAGTGTCGATCACGACGCAGGCCATGCCCGAGCGGTATGCGCACTGGAGCAGGTTGTAGCCGATGAGTGACTTACCGAGCTGAGAGTCTGCAGCCATCGACGTGATGGCGCCCTTCTTGATGCCGCCACGGATCTTTCCGGAGAAGACGAGGTTGAGGGAGATCACGTTCGTGTTCAGCCACTCGTACTTGATCGTCTCGGGATCGATGACGAGCTTGTTGAGCTCTTTGTCTTTCTTGATCTCGCGGATGATCTCGTCTGCCTTCGTGAATGACTTAGCGCCAGTGCCGAAGTCGTTAGTCGCTGCGGTAGCGCCGATGTCTTTTGCTTTCTTGTCTTTTTTCTTTGCCATATTTGTAACTTTCCTTCTCTTCCATAGTTTGGAAGATAGTCAAATAATAGTAAAATATGTCCTTTGTAGATTTCGTGAGATAGTGCTCATATATGGTGCACGACGGATTGGGATTTTCTCAATTTTAGGGTTTAGATTTCTCAAAAATATACTTATATTTTACTTGTAAAACTCAAAACAAGGACCGGAACTATGAAAAACATTCTTGAAACCGTCATCGCCGACTACGAAATACACAACTCTATTAAGCTTCGTGACTGGCAGCTTCAGGCGTTGAAGAGCTTGGATCAGCTGATGGCTAAGCCGAGAATCTCTGTCTTGGTCGATGCTACCTGCGGTTCTGGCAAGACTACGGTTCAGCACTTGACTATCGACTACGTGGCTCGTCAGAGAGAAGCCGAGGGAAAGAAGGCGATGATTCTCCTCTCCTCGCCACGTCTTCTTCTCAACGAGCAGCTAGTCGATGAATGCAGAGCGAAGATCAAAGACTTCGAAGAGCGCTTCAACGTTCTCGATATGTCTTCTAGGGAGCTCGGAGACGCTAAGTTCGACATGGCTATGTCTACAGGCTGCGGAATCTCCAACAAGCTCAATTCGAACAAGCACAACATCATCTTAGCCTGCGACAAATCAGTCAACCTGGACTTCGAAAACGCTGCTCGTCAAGTCGAGTCCAGAATAATGAATCTGGCCTCTCATCGCACGAAGAACGGACATGAAGTCACTTTCGATCTCACCATCGTAGATGAAGCCCACAAAGACATAGATCTCTCGGTTCTTCGTGAATTGAAGAATATGAGCAACGCTTTCGTCGCTTACACTGCTACTCCGTCTAAGAGATTAGCAGAGCTCTGCTCTACGAAGAGAATCTCTTATGGATTCCGTCGGGCTATCGCTGACGGCGTTGTCGTCAGACCGTCTCTCTATCTGGTCTCGAAGACCAACAAGAAGAAAGAGAAAGACAAAGCTACTTCTATCATGGCTAGCATCAAGCATCACGTGAACGAAGCCGAGAGCTCTAGAAGGCTCGGAAACAGCGGTCGAGCTGTCGAAGTCGTATTCGACAACAGCATCGACTATCTCGGAAACTACGAGAGCACAATTCGCAAGGTCTATCCAGTAGACAAGATGGATGTAGCTATCTTGGCTTCCGAGAAAGAAGTGGCAGTGAAGAATCTGCATGGCGAACCAGTAAACAAGAAGGACATATCCTCTAGCTTCAACGGAGAGAAGCTCGACGACAGAGCAGTCCTCGAGAAGATCAAAGACTCCAAGAAGCACACAATCATTCTCTCTGCTTACAAGATCCAAGAGGGAATAGACATCAAGTCTATCAACGGCGTATGCATTCTCTGCGACAAGCGTGAGAACAATCTCTATCAGGCGATCTGCCGTGGAGACAGAACTGCTCCTGGGAAAGAGAAGTTCAACATCTATGTCACTGCTGACTCTGACGAGCAGATTCACGAATTCCTCGACAAGATGGTCAACGGATTCGAGAACATGATCGACTTCGGAGACGGCATCGAGACTGGCGCTGGAAAAGAGACGGAGACTGAAGAAGTCGACATCAGCATGCTCAAATCCGTCGTTCCTATCGCCTTCCGTTACAAGAACGCAGTAGTAAGGGCAGTAGATGAGTACAATACCGACAACGCGAGAGAGATCGCTTCCGATGACTTCAAGGACGAAGCCTGGAAGATGTGGAGAGCTGGCCAAGAGATCGGTAAGGTATGGACCCTCTTCGCACGTGACGAATTCGATCACTTCTCAAAGGAAGTATTTAATTCTCTGAAAACTTGGGTAAAAGAAGAGCTTTTCTCTAAATAAGGATTTAGATTTCTCTTGAAATTACTTATATTATAAGAGAAACTTCAACAAAAGGACCAATCATGAACCACTTATTCACCCACAAAGCGATGACTGCAGTGCTCGAGCCAAATACTGTCATGGACGACTCTCAGTTCGACTACAACCGTGCATACTTGGACTTCTTCGAACACATGACTCAAAATGGTTGCATTGAATACGACAATCCAGAGTATCTCCGAAATACGATCAACGAATTCGGAAAGAAGTTCTATGAAGCGTACAAGACCAAGTTTCTCGCTATCTCGTCGGAGAAGGACATCGAGACTGCTATCAAGGACAACAAGAAGATCAATATCGTCAATATCGACGAATACTTCTTCGATCTTCGATTGAAGTATGTAGGAAATCTTTTCGAAGCAGTCATGCAGTGCTACTTTGCACATGCTAATGTGCGAGACCCTAGACTGCAGCAGTTCACTGGATACGAAGAGGTCAACGGAGGAGACTGGGACTTCAAGGGCGTGGATGCATGGTTAACTGAACCGACTTACTGCATCAAGATCCCTGTCAACGCTAAGCATAAGACGATCGAAGAAATCAAGGAATTTGAGGCTTTCCTGAAGCTTCAGAGCGCTAGCCGTGAAGTCGTCAAGGAACTCAAGAAGAAGGATCCAGAATCAGCTCTAGCAGCTCTAGACTGCCCTTCTGGCGTACTCTTCACTGACAACATCGTCAGGGAATTTCTCAGTAAGAAGTTCCCTGACGTGATCGTCATCGACAGCTGGACTCTGTTCCAGGCGCTCGGAAAAGGCGCTGTCCCTAACAAGTCTTTCTGGGAAGCTTCGCTTGAACTCATGAAGCAATAAAATTAAGATTTTCTCAAATTTTGGGTTTAGAGAAATCCAGAATTTTCTTATATTATTGGAGAAATCACAACTATCACTGGAGAAGGCTATGGCATATCGCTGGAACAAGAACTGGGCTGCTAAATACACTGATAACGTAACCGACAAGAAGATCTTGGTCGTGAACGACTTTCAGCTCGCTTTAAAGCTGTCTCAAAATAACTCTGTCACTTATCTCACGGATGATCATCAGTGCTACTATGACTTCTTAGAAATGGTGTCTCCTCTAAATAATGTAAATTTCGGAATGGACGACTCCGTCCACTTGGTCGACTACAAAGGCGACTACACGAAGGAGATCACTGGTATGAAATTCGACTTGATCGTTGGCAATCCTCCTTATGACCGTTCACTTCACTTGAAGATTCTTGAACACCTGCTTCCTTACGCTAGAGAGATCGTATGGATCAGTCCTGTTCGATGGCTTCAAGATCCGTTAGCTAAGTACAAGAAGACTTCTGATCTGCTGAAGTACAAAGACACTATCTTGACTAAGCTGAAAGAAGCCGAAGTAGTTGGAGCAGCTGAAGCTATAAAGATTTTCGAAGGAAACACTGAGAAAGACTCTAAGAAGAAAGGCGCTAGAATACCAACTGATCTAGCAGTATATCATCTAACTGAAGAGAATACAGTAGACTTTGATCCGAAGCAGTTATATGCGAACGAGTGGTTCATTGAGAAAGTAGTAGATAAAGTGATAGATGGATTATATGACTCAGTAGCAGATCACTATCTTGACCGAGATGAACTAGATATGAGTATTCCTTTCATGAGATTTAGTGATATTCATGGTCATAAACATCAGAATGACTGGCATATATTCTTGTCACCTGATCATAATCTAGCATTCGACGAGAATGCTAAGAAGGTTGGTGGCTTGAACTTCAACACCCAGGAAGAAGCCGAGAATTTCTTCAACTATATGCAGACGGACTTCATTAAGTTTTTGGGTCTCACGATCAAGCGGGACTTTCACGTCCCGCTTGCATACATTCCTTACATGTCCGACTACAGACGTTCTTGGACAGACGAAGATCTCTTCAACCTGTTCGACATCACAGAAGAAGAGCAGAAGATCCTACATGACACTGTAAAGGAACTTGGAAAATGAGCATATACGATTACGACAATGACTTCAATCACTATGAGCACGCTGACAAGAAGGAGCGTCAGAAGCTCGGCCAGGTATGGACTCCATACGACACGATCGCTAAGATGATGGACAAGTGGCCTATCGCTAACTGGAACGATCCGTCAAAGACTATGCTAGATCCGACGATGGGTGCTGGCAACATCGTGATCGCTATGCTGTACCGCAGGATCGTAGAGCACGGACAAGATCCAATCACTGCGCTCAAGAACACTTACGGCGTAGAGCTAGATCCGCCGACTCACAGATACGCTCAACAGCGCATCATCAAGTTCATGAAGAACTTCACGGACGAAGATGTCAGAGATATCGTAAAGCATAACTTCGTCAACTCAGACATCTTCGAATGGGATGTAGAGACTTGGAAGAGCAAGAAAGATCGAAAGTCGAAATTTCTCATTAAATGAATTTTAGGGGTTTAGATTTCTCTCAGATTTTCTTATATTTACTACGTAAAAACAATCAACAAGGACCAACAACATGAAAATCAAGACTTTCCAGTTCCTACTTTCCAACTTCGGCGGAAACCTCGTGTACAACTACGACCCGGGTAGCTACAATCCCAAGGCGATTCCAGTGACGGAGAAAGAGATCGACCGGAAGCTGAACAAGTGGATCGAGAAGAACAAACCTGCTGTCATTCACGACATCAAGATCACGACTTACACACTCAACCGACACAACAACGGCAGGTACGACACTGTGATCGCTATCTACACGATCACCTACGATCCGGCAGAACCTGAACGTGACAACGGAAACACTGATGACTCTGCGGACCACGGAAACTAACTAGAGCTGGTGCTCAAGCATGCTAGCCAATTCCTCCATCGAGACTACGCACTCCACTCCGTCTCTTCTGATCTTGACCAACTGGTGCCCATCAAGGCTTTAGCTTCTACTCAACTCGTACTTCAGTGTCCCGCAGTCGTATATGCGTGGACACTTCTTCTGCTTCATTATCTCGTGCTCAGACAGAGAGGGATCAGCGCCTTCGGCGACGAGCTTGTGCTTCTGGAACTGAAGTCTCGACTTTCTCTGATGGTTCACTATGTAGAAGTATGACGGATCTGTCTTCTGCACTAGCCTGAATCTCAGCTTCTCGTACAGACCACCAATAGACCAGCGTCTGTCTGCGTAGCTTACTATCTTCTCTATCTCCGGATGATCAGCTCTGAAACGAGCCAGCAGCTTTCCAGCGCCTCCTACGACATTCAAGTTCAACTTGTTGCAGAATCTCAACAGCTCAAATCCGTCTTCGAATCGGCTCTTTCCGAACGTCATCACGGCGACTAGCTGATCATTGTAGAAGAGACCGTATCTCCACTTTGACATGCAGCTTCCCTGAATGTGATTCTCTTCAAGGAACTCTCTGCTCTCCTCGTAGCTCACCTCTCGGCATTCAGTCTTTCTAGCGTAGACTCTCTCGTTCAAGCCGAGAATTCCTCTGAGTCTACTCTCGACTATCGAACGCTTCTGCTTCCACTCGTCTTCGAATATGTGTATGAGCCTATATCCAGCAGCTTCGCATGCTTCAGTCTTCTCTAGGTGATATTTGGCTGATACAGAATTCTCGTTGTGCCAGTAGAATCCGTCGTACTCGATAGCGAGCTTAGCCTCTGGAATGACTATGTCGAGCTCTTTTCCAACGAGGATCTTTCTGTCGTTTAGCAGGATCTTTCCTTGATAGTTGTCAGTCAAGAACTTTCTCAGCTCACGCTCAGGGGTGCTGACAGACTTTCTGTTGTTGCAGAAGTGACATATCCCGTAGTCTTCGTTTCGAGCCATGCGGTCGACGAGAGATCTGACGTATGTCGCTTCGTTTCCGCACTTGTTGCATCTGAAGGTGACTGGCTGCTTCTCTGTCTGCTCGTAGCTGATGAATTCGCAGTCAGCTTTCTCGAAGTATTTCTTGAATGAATCTTCGCTGATCTTCTTTCGCTTCTCTAGCTCTTCGTATGATATGCACTTTCCGTCAGCGTTCTTATGAGATTCTATGTTCTTCTGTCTCCACTCACGTATTTGATCTTCTGTTAGCTTCGATATGCTCTCTGCACGCTTAGCTTTGACCTCTGGATCCTGCCATACGCACTTGTTGGAGCAGTACTTCTGATATCCTTTGATGAGACCTCGGAAAGGAGTCGGACCTCCGCAAGTATGACAGATTCCCTCTCCAGGTTTCTTCAAGAACTCGTCATAGTAGCTCTGAGCTGTGTACTCCTTATGGTGAAACTGAATGTGCGTTGTGAGAGCTGTTATCTTTTCGAAGTCATCCTTGCCGCATATCTTGCACTCTAACATTGTCTTATTTCCTTATTCAAAGTGTTCATACCCATTTTATATGATATTTACAATTTTGAATATAGAAAAATTTGACTTTTATGTGATTTTATGCTGATTTTTATGACTATAGCTCATGTTCTAGGATAGAATGTAGCTCTTCGAACGTAACTATTGACTCAATTCCGTTTCTTCTTATCTTAACTTTCTGATTTTTGTCGCAACACGCATATTCTTGGGCAAAATGCTTAACACCATAGTCTCTGATGACTCTAGCCTTCCAAGCTTCGTCTCTTCCTTCGATCTCCCACCACTGGACTTTGCACGGAATGTAGGAATTCTCGCCAGCGACAGCATTCTGCCAGATGTCGGCGAAGTGGTTCATTCCATTAGGAGTAGAGATGAGGATCAGCTCAGCGTCCGGGTCAGAGGTCTGCACCGGCATGACTGACTGGATGAAGTCTTCAGCGATCGAGTCGTCCAAGTGAGCGAACTCGTCCACGAGCATGTAGTTGACGGACTTACCACGAATAGAGCTCGTAGATGAAGCAGCAGCGAAGATCTTAGTGCCGTTGTCGAGACCTATGCAGGACTTAGACCAGCCTCCGCGCTGAGGATCGATTCCCTGCTGGAGCCATAGAGGGAGTCTGATGTAGGCGTCTCTGATACGGGCCATGATCTCTAGAGCCTGAGCGAGCTTGTTAGCCAAGATAGCGATCGTCTTGTCCTCTTCGAAGAGAGCCTTCCAAGTCAGATACAGTGTCGCAATCGTCGTCTTTCCCGACTGACGACCCTGCATGATGATTCGGTTGTTCTTGCCCTCGACTTTAGCGCACAGCGTCTTGATCTCGCGGATCTGGTACTCACGCAGAGGGATAGGCTTAGAGCCTTTCGGCGTCAGGATGTAGAAGTACTTAGCGAAGTGGAATATGTCGTTCTGGCACTTCGCGTACTCCTCGACTTGCTCTGGCGTCATCTCCACTTTCTCTTTGTGGCCCCTGATATTGTCTGCACCTTGGAACATCTTTCAGTTTCTCCGATTTTTGGGTTTAGATTTCTCTAGATTTACTTATATTTACACTGTAAACTCAAACAAAAAGGAGTAATCTATGTGGGTGTCTGTCATATACAAAGAGCCGAAGAAGGACCAGAAGTACTTCACTATATGCGGCCTTCCTGGAAATGACGAAGTCAACGAGTACTTCTTGAAGCAGTGCTGCATGCGCGGCAACTTCGAGTTCATCTCGGCGAAGGCTGAATCAAATCCGAACCGCCGCATGACTCGCGAAGAGAAAGCGTCTGGACTGATACGAAAGAGCTGCGACTTCTTCAACCGACCGTGGTCTGCTGACCTAGCGTTCGACGACTGAGTAGATACAACAATGGCGCTGAACTGACAGCGCCATATTTGTGTTACTTCACGTCGAGCAGAACCTTTCTGAACTCAGAGTCTCCAGCCATCGTCTGCTCTAGCGTCTCGATGGTCTTGTCGTCATAGTTCATGCGGATCAGCTTTCTCGTCTTCGGAGAGATGCAGAGAGTAGCCAAGTCGTCAGCGTTGCACTCTCCCCATCCTTTGAGTCGAGTGATCGTGTACTGCTTGCACTTCGCTTCCTTCATCTTCCTCTCTACTTCGTTTCTGCTGTTTCCGTAAGCTCTAGCGCTTGCGCCGTTAGCCATGAAGAGAGGAGCGTCCACTGTGTAGACGTGACCGTTCTTGACTAGGTCAGGCATGTACTTGATGAGAAACGCTAGCACGAGGTTCGTGATGTGATTTCCGTCAGGGTCAGCGTCAGTCAGTATGATCAGCTTTCCGAATCTCAAGTTCGACTCGTTGTACTGGTCTAGGACTCCGCAGCCGAGCGCAGCCGTCAAGTCTTTGATCTCTCGGTTGCCGTCTTGCTCAGATCCTTTCTTCGTGGATCCGAAGAGCTGCGTCTGTGTAGCCTTGGCGGCGTTGATGATCTTTCCGCGAAGCTTCAGACAGGCTTGGAATCCTTCACGAGCTTGCTTGAAGTGACCACCAGCAGAGTCCCCCTCGACGACGAACATCTCTAGGTCGTCCACGTTTCTGTACTTGCGTCTGTCGGCGTCCGAGAACTTCTCAGAGATATAGCGTGCAGCGTTGTTGATGTTCTTCAGGCCCTTCAAGAGGTCCTTGTCGGCCTTCATCTTCTCTTTCTTCGCGTACATCTCTTCAGCATACTTGACGATCCGGTCTAGCAGACTCTTGTTCTTCTTGAAGAAGCGCCGTAGAGGCTGTTCTAAGAGCCTCATCACGTCATCCTTAGCCTCTGCCGAGGTGAGCTCGTTCTTCGTCTGAGACTGGTACTGAGGCTCCGACATCTTGTAGTGGATAGCGCCTACCATGCCTTCGAGAATGTCGTCGTTAGCGATGGGCTTCTTAGAGTTCTCTTTGACGATGTCGCAGATGATCTTCTTGAAACCAGCCAAGTGGGTTCCGCCCATGTCTGTGTAGACGATGTTGACGTATGACTTGAACGAGCATCCGTCCTTCTTAGTGAAAGCGATAGCTGCGTCGATAGTCTCTTCCGTGTAAGAGAAGACGTACTCGTACTGCTTTCCGTCGCAGACTAGCTCAGTCAGACCGCTCTCGCTGTAGTACTCAGTCTCTTGTCCGTCGACGATGAGCTTGATGTGAAGCTTAGGACACAGGTACTGAATGTCTCTCAGCTCTCGCTTGAGGCGTGCGATGTCCATCTCGATTCCAGACTTGAAGATCTCGGGATCGGGCTTGAACTGGACGATCGTTCCGTTCTTCTTTACGCAGCTCTTGAACTCCGGAGGAATAGCCGCAGCAGAGACGCCGCCGACTGCTATGCCTCTCTTGAACTTCTGGCACATCCATGCCTTAGAGCGGTTGTTGTTCGAGAAAGCGACTAGCCACTCAGACAGAGCGTTAGTTCCCTTGTTACCGATTCCGTTCTTACCTGCAGAGATCTTGTAAGCGTCTTGGTCGAACTTTCCGCCAGCGTGAAGCTGTCCGAACACGAGGAATAGAGCAGACTTTCCAGTCTTCTCGTTTATCTCAGTCGGAATGCCTCGTCCGTTGTCGATGACTGTGCAGACGGCTGTCTTAGTGTCGTAGAACACGTAGACCTTGTCGTTGTGACCGCACAGGTACTCGTCGAGCGAGTTGTCTAGGATCTCTCTGAGGCACCTGTAGAGCGCTGGAGCGAACTTTCCCGTAGTAGCGCCCATGTACATGTCCGGACGCTTTCTGACGTTCTCTGGGTACTGCAGCGCCTCGATCGCGTTAGCGTCGTATGACTTAGCCATTGAAGTCCTCTGGCTTCATGCCCTTGATCCGCTCAGCGTAGTCTTTCAGTTCCTTGATCGTGATCTTCCATTCATCAGCGCGAAGCAGAGGCAGATCTTCTTCAGGATTGCAGAGCTCATCTTCAGCCTGAGCCGTCTGAGTGATAGTCAATAGGGCGCGCTTGATGCACGGCACATCTTCGACCCCTACGAACTTCTCCATCTTGCGGAGAAGCTCTCTCAGATTCAGCATGTCGTCCACGACAGTGATGCGGTCGATGCTGTTGAGATGAGTAGCGTAGTGGTTGAGATACCAGACTGCCTTGTTGACGTCTTCCGCAGGATCTTTCTTAGTCTTGTAGCGTGCTAGGTACTTGAATGCGTTTCCCAAGTCGAAGTTGAGAAGACTGGTCACTTCGATGACTTCAATTCCAGTCTTGCTGTTGGTGTAGTGTTTCGGGTGATTTACGTTGTCGGTCATTATACCATGTTCTCCATGTCGAACTTCTTAGCAGCCTGTACCATCTTCTTGTTCCTAGCTGCAGCCATAGCCATTCGTCTCTCTTCCTCGATCTTTCTCTTGATCTCGGCGTTGCGGTCGAGCGCCCACATGACTCTGTAAGGCACGATGATCGCTAGAGCCAGACCGAGAGTAGCGAAGAAGTATGGCGTGATCATTCTGATGAAGCTAGCCGCAGTGTCTCCGAACAGCCCGCAGCCAGCGACGACCGCGAGGTATAGAGACACGACGATCAGCGTCGATATGACATACTTCTTCTTCATGATTAGATCCCGAACATGCCAGATCTAGACATTCCGTTGGCCTGCTCGCTCACGTTCTCGAGGAACTCGTCAGCGTGTTCGCCATCTTCTAGCACCATGATGATCTCTGGTTCCTTGCAGACCCAGACATCCTTCTTCTCGCCGTCCTTCTCGTAGTTGAGATGGAGAGCAGCGATATTGTTGATGATCACTCGGTCGCCGACCTTCACGTTAGGAGGTCTGCGCTGGCCGTCAGGATAGTAGCGTCCTGGACCGGTCTTGATGACTGTGCCTTCGACTAGGCCGATAGTCTTGTGCTCTTCTGGGATGTAGATGCCCTTGATCTGGGTCTTCTTGGGAACTTCGATTGCAATCTTGTCGTCTACGATGATCATAGTTGACTCCTATAGTAGTTTTCTGAATATAGAATTTATAGAGTGATGAGAAATTCGGACTTGTCGAGCTTGTGCTTTGTCGGCTTGTCTGGACTTCCTACCGAGTTGTTGAGAGCCAGGATCGTCTTTCCGTTGACGCGGTACTCCTTCTTAGTCTGGTCGTGCAGATGACCGTAGTGCCAGATCGTCAGGTCTGAGCTCAGCTTGTTTATGATCTTCTCGCCGTCGAAAGTGCTCAGACCGTAGTCTAGTCCATTAGCTTTGAGCTCTGGATCGATTTCGACGAGCTGGTGAGGACCGAAGTGTGTCATGACGACAGAGTCGATCGTGCTCGCTACTTTCGCCACAGCCTCATTCTCGTAGTTTGCGATCTCGAACAGATCAGCCGACCATCCTAGGTCGAAGTTCTGGCTGTCTCCGCTAGACTTCCACTTCTCTTCTGCAGCATTAGGATCATCCGAGATCATAGCGTCAGCGTAGCACATGCCGCCGATGACTCTGATTCCTTCGTGGAACTTCTCGTTGCCCTTCAGGATAGTGAGCATGTCCTTCTTCTTTCGCTCGTCGAAGGTAGCGGTGTGCAGGAACGTCTCGATCCTCTCGCGCTTGCTGTAAGTGTCGAGGTTTCTCTGACGATCTTCATCGTTCAGTCTCATCTCGTGATTGCCGTAGACGTAGAAGATGTGGTCATACATCTCAGAGAGAACCTTGAATGTCGAGTAGATCGAGTTGACGCTGCAGGCTACGTCTCCAGCGATGAAGAGGCAGTCTGCCGGAATGCACCACTTCTCTAGCAGCTTCTTGTACTGAGCAGTGTTAGCGAACGAAGACTGCGTCTTCACCCACTTGTCTATGTGTAGATCGTTAATGAAGTAGCCTTTCATAGTTCCTATTGGTATCAGTTCTCTACTTGATAGCTGCCTTTATCTCGGCAACGCAGTCTTCTTTGCTCTTTCCTAGTCTGCAGCATCGGTGAGCGATGTCTCTCAGCTCTTCGTAGTTGTCAGCTTGCTTTCCTCGGCTGAATCCCTTTCGAACGAGCATCTCCCTGACTTCGTATAGATACTCCGGAAAGTTAGACAGCCTGGACTCTTCGTCGAACGCCTGGTTGATCTCGTCATACGTGAAGTGTATGCCTTCGCATCTTAGAGTGCTGAGAGCTTCTTTCAGTGTCATCTTCTCTTTCATAGACTCTCCTCTAGATAGCCAGCTCAGCGCACGACTTCCAGTTGACTGGATCAGATGCTTTGAGCTTGCACAAGTTGATGAGCGTTCTGAAGGAGACCTGCGCCTGCGACTTGCGGGACAAGATAGACCTGAACTCAGTTCCCATCATGTACTCCATCACTTCTCGCTTGTCTTCTTCGTTCGTTATGTCTACTGGACGTCCTTCGACCTTCTTCGCAGCGTAGTATCTGATTCCTGGCAGACAAGTCTTGATTCGGTTGATCGTGTCTTCTTGGCTCAGCGTGATGTCGATAGACAGACAGCGGGTCAAGAGAGCAGCGTCTTTAGCTTCGATCTGCTTGCGGGTCATGTTCGAGATGAATATGATAGATCCTTCGAACTCGAACTGAGAAGGAATCACTGGCTTGTTTCCGTGAGCGGCAGAGTACGCAGCGAGCTCCTGCTCGATCTGCTCGTGGCTCATTCCAGTCTTCACAGGAACTGTTCCAGCCGTGTCCCAAGATACGATTCTCTCTGCGCCAGAGTCTAGCACGGCCTTCAGGACGTTCAGAGAGTCTTTGTCGCCGAAGACTGAGTCGCAGTCGTCGAAGATTATAGTCTTGTTGTAGTTGTTGTAGAGGAAGCGGTACATAGCGTATGAAGAGTTAGAGCCCTTCATGATCACGTAGTCTTCGCCCTTGACGAGACCTAGAACTTCCTTGAGAACCCTTCCTACTCCGAACGACTTTCCGATGCCTCCCTGACCTGTGATGATCAGAGCTGGGTTGACACCTTCTCCTACGCTCTTCACGAGAACGTCTAGCTGGTCAAACACGACGGCTGGATCAGCGTACTCAGTCTCCTCGAATAGCTTCACGGCGTTGCTCACGTCGTCTCTCTCAGCCATCCTCTGCGGCTCGCCAGCAGTGATCTCGAACGTTCCGTCTTCTCCTGCCTCAGCAGCGTTAGTTCCTTCGATGAACTTTCTGAGCTTGTTAGCCGGAATGTTGAGCATCTGCATGATGCGGTAGTCGCTCTCGCCGTTGCTCTTCATAGCGAGAGCCGTGTCACGCTTTCCGTTGTATGTGACTCCGTTGTACTTGTAAGTGTTCAGAACTTCGTCTACTCTGACTGACTCTTTCACTCCAGTGAGCTCGTCGATTGCTGCAGGAAGAACTTTAGCGAACGACTCTGAAGAAGAGAACTTGATCTCCTTGTCTGGATTTCCCCAACGACCGTCAGAGTTCATCTTGAACTTGTTCCAGTAAGAGATAGACAGGAATTCTCCGCTCGTCTTGAAGTTGATTCCGAGAGCAGAACCGCTCGGATCGATATACACAGCCTGAAGTATCTTGTTGTCGCCCTTGATTCCTTCGAAGACGTCCATCAAGACGTATGATCTCTTTAGCTTGCTGTTGAAATAGCGGACGATAGTGTCTGCAGTGCGATCCGTATTCTTAGGAGCGACCTTAGCTTCGGTCACTAGAAAGTCTTTGAAGCCTACTATCACTTTAGCCTCCATTACTTTTCGTCTTTCGCGACCTTCTGGTCGTCTTCCTTCTCTTCTTTCTTTTTGTCGATCATAGCTTCGCTGATCGGCTCAATTTTGAACATTCCGGTAGATTCAAGAAGCTGATAAGCCGTTAGAAACTTCATTTGGGATTCCTCTCTTTTTATTCTATTTATACCTAACGCTTCTTCGATTCAGCGAGCTCTTCCTCGACGATGTCGCCCCAGCGCCTCTTGAGATAGTCGATCTCGGACTGATCGAGGTCTTCCATGTAGTCACGAGCCTTCTCGACGGTGTAGAAGTACTCCTTCATGATGCAGTTCAGTAGAATCTCGTCTGGCTCTTCGATCTTCTTGTAGATCTTGCTCGTGAAGTAGTGCTTCTGTCGCTTCAGGGTGACGCACATGAGCTCGTAGAAGTCCTTGTCTGTGAACTCCATCGTAGAGATGATAGCGAAGATAGGGACATACTCCTCGTAAGTGGACAGCCACCGCAAGATGAGCCACTGGTTCATCGCGTTTCTCTCGTCGTCTGTGAGCTGATCCCATGGGCACTTATCTCCGCTCATGTGGTCGATCAGACTGAACAGCGGAGACTTTTTCTTCTTCTTTGGCTCTTCTTTGGGCGCATCAGGATTGTTGAGCTTGAGCTGCTTTCTGAAGAGTGCGATGCTCGACTGTCGTTTCGCCATAGTCTTTGTCCTCCATGAACTTCGCGATGAGCTTAGTCGCGACTTCTGAGTATTCGGCCGTCTTGAATATGTCAAATATAACTAACTTCGCGTGAGCGAGCATTCCGGATAGCGCTTTGACCCGGTCTTCGGATCCGACAGGCAGTCCTGGCTGCTCATCGACGTCCATAGGCAGCTCATCATGCTCAAAAGCGGCGTTTAGAGCGGCCATACGTGCTTCTTTTCCAGTACCCGGAGGAAACACATAGTAGGCTAGCTTGCACCGCTTATACACGTCCTTTTGGAGCATAGCGAGCTCCTCTGGCGTGAAAGGATCCTTAGGGAATCTCTCAAGAAACTTCAAAGCTCTGCTCAGATCATCGCCGAACAGCTGTCCGAGCTTGACGAACTTGAGCTCGTTCTTCCAGAATCCCATCGTGATAGGAAAAGCCGTCCTTCCTGCGATCTGGTAGATAGCCTTCTTCTGATCGTCCGTAGAGACCTCGACGAGCCTCAGGTGATGGCTGTCGACGGTCTTCAAGTCCTGCTTGTAGTCCATGCAGAGCTGGCAGGTGTCAGATACGCAGACGTAGAGTCCGTGCTTGAACCCTACGATGAACTCGTGCGCTCCCATCTTCTGGCTGTCTAGCATTATTCAAGTCCTATGAGAGAGATGAGACACGCAGCGAGCTGAATGTCTGGAAGTCTAGAGGTAGCGCCGATTCCCTCGTACTGAGCGATGGTCAGAATCGCGCTTCCCTTCTTCTGGCAGGTCGGGACGTACTTGTCAAACAAGAACCGGTAGACGTCCACGTCGGACCAGCCCTTCTGGTTGATCAGCGTTCTCGCCTCAGAGACCTTCTTCTCCTTGAGCAGGTCGATGAGCTTCTCGTCCACTTGAGAGAACTTGAGAATGTTAGCGTCGATCTTTCCGTAGAGCTTGTAGTACTTCTGGAGCATCGAGTACAGCTCACGGATAGAAGTGCCGTAGCGCTCCACGAGCTCCTTCACGACGGCTTCGTCGTATTCGACTCCTTCGTGCTTCAGAATTCCGATGGCTCGAACGAGGATCTGGTCCTTCATCTCTTGCTGCTTTTTCGGATCGTTGAAGTTGAAGTCGAGTTCCATCGTTCTTCCTTCCTTGAGAGCGTCGATCACGTTCATCGGGAAGTTGCAGGTCATGATGTAGCTGCAGCCCTGAGCAGTCTCTTCGATCAAGTTTCTCAGAGCGCCTTGGAACTTAGCGGAGCACATGTCGAACTCGTCTAGGAAGACGATCTTCGGCGTCTTCTTCGGGTTCTTCGTTCTAGCGAACTTGGACAGGTCTTCACGGAGCAGCTCGATCTTTCCTTCCATCGAAGCGTTTATCTTGAACACCTGAGCGTCGAGATCGTTGATGAGCGCGAGGGCGACAGAAGTCTTTCCTCTTCCCTTTGCGCTGTACAGCATCAAGTTCGGAACTTCTTTCGTCTTCACGATCTCGTCGAAGAATCTTCTCTCGGTCTTGGGAAGGATGACGTCTTTGACATGGTCAGGACGGTATTTCTCTACCCACTTGGAACAGTTCTTGTTCATACTCAATTCCTTCTACAAATATGTCTCCCTGAAAATATACTAATTCAGGGAGACGGTGATTTTTCGTTTAGAACTTCATCTTGCGTGCAGCTCTAGCGGCGGCTCTGCGCTCAGCTCTGTTGCCGTTGTGCATCTCTGGTGGAAGAATGCAAGGACAGGCTCTCGGCTCGCTAGTGTCAGGATTGATCGAGACGTAGCCTTTGCCGTGGCAGCGCTGGCAGTCAGACTTCGGATCATTGATCTGGACGCCGAGAATCTGGTAGCCGAGACGGAGCTTCTCTAGCGGAGACAGCGACTTGAGATATTCTACTCCAGCGGCTTCTTCGTCTGTAGCGACAGCGTCTGGCTTGTTCAGGCCAGTGAAGTTCTCGATAGGATCGTCAATCGTTGTGAATGATGGATTCTGGAAGTTCATTATTCCTCCGCGAGCAGCATGATCTCGACGGAGATCTCGTCTTCACGGATCTGCTTCATGTAGAGGCATCCGTCAGCGTCGATCTCGATCTTGTACTTTCCCTTCGGAAGAAGGTTGAGCGTCTCAGCAGTGAACTTGAGCTTGAAGCTCTTGGTTGACGGCTGGCTCAAGAAGACCGGATAGTCAGCACGGTCAGCAGATCTCATCGTGTAGATGCAGAAGTTAAGGACGTTGTCGTTAGCGATCACGTCGATGTAGTCTGCGCCGATCAGAGAGATCTTTCTCTGGAGCTGGTCGATCGTCTCTTCGTCGAACTCAGCAACGACGTCCTGCTGGTGCTCAGCGAGCTCGTTGAAGGAAGCGTCGAATGTCGGAAGAGAAGTGTCGCCGAGTCTCAGAGTGAGCGTGTCGGAGCGGGTCTCGTTCTTGAAGAGCATATCCACTGCAGATCCGTCATCGTCGATGTTGAGAGACAGGTTAGCAGAGACCGTCTTCGTCGACATAGCTTCATAGAACTTCTTGAAGCGCGTGAAGTCAACGAGACCGATCTTGTCGACTGGCATTCCGAAGAAGCTCGTCGGAGCCTGGAGAATGTAGCAGAAATTGGACGGCAGGTTGTTAGCTTTGATAGTCACCTTGTCGCCTTCCTTAGACATCAGGATACGGTGGTTCACGGCGGAGAGACTGTCGACTGCATCGATGTAGCTCTTGTTGTACTCTAGTTTTTCTTCTTTCATAAGTTCCTCATAGGATTCTGTTCTATGCAAATTTAGACAAAAAGAGAGCCGAGAATTTTTCTCTCGGCTCTTTAGTGTAAAGATTTAGTTACCTACTTCTATAGATCTCCATCTATATGAAGCCATGTTCCGGTATCTTTTACGAGCTCTAGCTTCGCCTTCTTTTTCAAATAGGACTTCAAAGGTCTGTGAAAGTTTAGAATATGTACGGCTATCTTGTCTAGATCATCTCCTGGATCCCAGTAATTCACACAAGAGCTAGCCCAGCACAATTGGCCTTTTGACCTCACCTGATAGGTGTTCCAGTCGATGTGAATTCCGAAAAGCTCAAACAGCTTCTTAGACAGCTTTATCTTGTTCTCGGAGATATATTTGTCATCAGTGATGTGAAGTTCGTATAGAGGATTTCCATAAGGAATAGTGACTACTACTGGACGTCCAGCGTATTTGTACTGTTCTCCACCTATGAAATAGTTATACATCCATATACTCCTTACTTGTCGAAAGTGAGGTAGATCGTCGGGAAGTTCAACTCTGGAGCATAAGTCGGATGAGCGCCTTTGCCCAGCTTGACGGTCGCCTTCCTGAAGCACTTCTGTGAGCTAGAGGAGATCTCGACCAGATCGAGCTTAGAGGCCCACGGCTCAAGAACGAAGCAGTAGCTGCTCGATCCGTTCAAGGATCCGTGAGATACTTTGTGGACGGGAACCGCCTTGGTCTGGAGGATTCCTTCCAAGCGACGTTTGCAGTTTCTCTGATATTCGTTCATAGTTTCCTCCGAGTTAAGCGAGAACCTTGTCGATCATGGGTATGATTTGTCCATGTTTGCTGACGACAGCGAGTTTGCCTATCTCGACGCCGAGATCCATCATCTTGGCGAGGTTGGACAGAGAGGCGCGAGTGACAGTCGTTCCTTCCAGCTGGACGGGCTTGATGACGGCTACCGGGTTGAGAGTGGAGCCAGCCATTTCCCAGACGATGTCGACGATCTCAGAGACAGCGGTCTCGAGTTCTGGCTTGAGAGCCACGTCGTGCTTAGGAGTCTTGAGCTGACGGTCTGCTCGGTCGATGATGTCGGCCTTGATGACGACGCCGTCGCAGTTGAACTTGATTTCGCCGTTAGCGATGCGTTCGCGAAGATGTTCGCGAAGATCGTTAGCCTTGGAGAGCATATCGACGCCTTCGACGGTGATGTGTGGAGAGACTTCGAAGCCGTTGGTTTCGAGCCAAGCCATGAGCTTGGTCTGAGTGTCGAAGCTGCGTTCATCTTTCACGTCGTAGCAGATGGCGTGAATGAACTGGAGATCGTTCTTGTCTTCGGCGGAGAGGGTTTCGAACTTGCGGTTGATGATGCCAGCGACAGCGTTGCGCGGGTTAGCGTTCTTAGTAGCGAAGCGAGCCTTGAAGTCGGAGTTGTAGATGACCATCTCGGCGCGAATAGAGCCAGTGAAGGACGGATCGATTGACTTCGGGAAGTTCATGAGGTTGAGAGTAGCGGTGCGATCGAGGCCAGTAGCGCCATCGCCGCGAGTGATAGCCTTGACGAACTGACCGTTGATGAACTGGAGCTCCATGCTGGATCCGTCGATCTTGAGTTCGAGGCTGTAGCGTTCTTTGAGGTTCTTCTTAGCGGCCCATTCGCGGAGTTCTTCGAGGTTAGCGCACTTGGAGAGGGTTCCAGTGGTCATGTCGTGCTGGATCTTCTTCTCGTTGCCGCAGCTGTCGGCAGCAGCCATGCCGTTGGCGCAGAGCGGATCGTTCGGATCGATTTCCTTGAGCTTGTTGATGAGAGCGTCATATTCAGCGTCGCTCATGATTTCGTCGCCGTTGTAGTATGCCTGAGCGGCAGTGAGGAGGAGTTCGCGGATCTGGTTCTTGTCCATGAGTTAGGTCCTTGTTTAAGTTTATATTAACAATATAGGTATTTTGCGGAGAAATGTAAACCCCTAAATTGAGATTTTCTTGATTTTATTACTCTTCTCTGTGTAGCTCGTCGTAGTATTTCTTGCCGTATCGCTTCTTGATCCAGTACTCGACATACTTATTGTAGTCTTCAATCGAGATCTCGTTGCACTTCTTTGCCCATATCGGATTGATGAAAGTTCCGAAACATGTCAAGTGACCTGAGGAGGCATAGATCCATGCTTCGGGACCACATTTATCGATCTCGCCAGTCCAGTAAGCGTGACCAACTTCTAAGCAACGCCTATCTACCTCTTTGCCAAGTTCGATCTTTGGCTTAGCGTTGTTAGATGTATTACGCTTCTTAGCCCACTTCTCCAGCTTCGATTCAAGTCCATTCTCTTCTACGAACTCTTTGTATAGCTTTAGCGGAATCTTCTTCATCAGTTACTTTCCTAGGATTTTGTTCCAGTCTTCACGGACTTCGTCTTGGTCATCGTTCACTGACATCCACTTTTCGGTGGTTGGATCGATTCGATCTTTCGTGTCGACTAGCGCTTCGTTGTCATCTACGTCTTTTTCTTCTTGGACAATGAGTGTAGTCTTCTGAATCTTAGCCTCAGGAACGACTAGCTCTACAGTGCTGTGATTGTAGTCCAAGTCAAGCTTTCGTCCTCGAAGAATTCTCATTCTCGTCAGCTTCTGGGTCTTCATGTAATAAGGATCTGAGCAGATAGACTTGTTCATGTAGTAGTTGAAGAGATACTCACAGACTTTGTCGACATCTGGGCTAGTCATGACGGCTTTCGTCATCCTGGCGATGTACTCCAGCAGCTGCTCAGCGTCATAGTTTCCTAAGCCATCCCCCTTGACGCCCATAGGAGTGTTCTGGACAGTGAAGAACTCTTTGACGGCCTTCCGGATCATCTCCTCATCCCACAGAAGACGACAAGATGCTAGTATGAAGTAGATCCTAGTGTTGTAAGCATCGCCGTGCATCTTGAAGTTCTCAGCGTCGTCTATCTGATTCTGCAGCTGGTAGCCTTGAGAATCTTCGAGAATGTACTCTGCTATCTCTAAGACAACGTCGTCTATGCTCTCAGGCTTAAAACGGCAGCGCTCAAGCACTGTCCAGTCTGACGGGAGAACTAGTACATCATCTATGCTCATTACACTATTAGTTTATGCAATTGACAATGGCACAAGCCTGGCTGCTTAGCCTTGATCTGCTCACGGAATTCTAAACACATGCACTTGGTGTCTTTTGTCTTAGCGATTGCGCACGGGCAATATCCGTCGTTGTTCTTGATCTTTTCTTCGAATTCTTTGATCTGTTCTTCGGTCCAGTCTGGGTTCTTGATGACTTTCATTTCATACCTCGACTTATTTATCCCAAGTCTCTTATTCCCAAATAATAGTAATTTCGCCTTCCTTCGCGAAAAACTCGGTATACATCTCGTAGGTATTCATGAAGCCCGTTTGTCTGAGCTGGATTCTGGGCTCTTCCGTCTTCTCTTGCTCTCGGCGGAGATTCTTGAGTCTGAGCTCGTACGACATCATGAGCTTTCTCTGCTCGTGATCGAAGTATGGCTCGTCTTGCTCTTTGCGGATCGAGTCGAGAGCTCTGCTTAGAGCCTGCACCGTTCCGTGATAGGACTCTACGAGGTGCAAGACTTGCTCGCTGGTCTCTTCTGACAGACCAGTCGCCATAGCGACGTGCTTCACTCGCCAGCCAGGCTCTTCAGTGTTCTTCATGATAGCTGCGGAGTATAGCATTGCGGACTGTTTGTAGTGATACTCGCCACTCATCAACGGTTTCATCTTTTCGCTGTCGATTAGACGAAAGAACTTTATGCGCTTCATGATGTAACGTACGATCAGTGCTGAGATCAGTGCGCAGATGCCCGTATCGTCGTTGACTGTCCTGAGATATATCGTCTTCTCACCCATCACTTCCACTCCGGATAAGACCACTTGACATTGACTAAAGCGTCGCCTAGCTTCAAGACTTCGTTGTACAAATGAGCATCTCCTTCATATACGTTGTGTCTCAGAAACTCGTACTTCATCTGGTATGATCTCATCAGCTTGAGCTCCTCTGTATTGAACGGAGGATAGTATCTCTCATCGTCTTCGACATTTCTCTTCATCGCGCTGAGCGCGATGCCTAGCGCGTTCAGAGACATTCCGCAATTTGCTAGATCTCGCAAGAACTGGATCATCGTTTCTGGCTCGAAGATAGACAGCTCGTCAAACAGAAGTCTGTGAGCCGCGTGAGACAGATCGACATGATCGACAGTCTCCGTCATGTAAGCGAGCGCAGTCAGCATAGCGGTTCCCATGCGGCTGCACTGATCTTCAGTAGCGACATTTCCTAGCCATCCGACCTCCAAGAAGATTCGGTCCAGCGACTCACGGTGAATCAGATAGCGGACCATCAGGTCGATATTGCTAGCGTCTAGGTTAGTCGACAAGTTGAGCTGAAACTCACGCATAGGCATCTGCATCAGATGCGGACCCTTATCCCATTCCGGAAATTCCATCTGGAGATTCTCTATGATCGACATCATTCCTCTGCGCATCACCACCTCACTTGAAGCCAATCTGGCGGATATGTCCAGCCATTCTTCTTGAAGTCATATCGGATCCTCGCGATGCGTGTCATCCACACACGCAAGGTCTTGAACTCGTCTGGAGATAGTCTGTCTTTCTTGTTCCAGCGCTCATAGTAGGAAACAGCCATCAGCAGCTGCGACTGTCCGTAGTCGCAGTTCACTATGCAGTCTAGGAGAAGATCTAGCTTCTCCTTTGTCATGAATCCCGTGCACTGCTCTCGACCGATGAGGTAGGTCACGACGTCATAGTAGTTCGTGAACTCCTCTCTCATCACTCCAGCGGCTAGAATAATGGAGGTACGGTAACCGCGTTGAGAGAAAGTGCTCATTCCGGAGAGGCCGTTCACCTTCTGAACGACATCTAGTGCGCCATGATGGATAAGGCATTCGAGAAAATCCTCGTTGAAGTCTCCGAGGATGTTCGATGCTAGATTGATCCTTATGACATGGTCGCTGGCCATAGACTAGTACCAGTTGATCTCGAACGGGATGTCTGTCTTCGGCTTGTGCTCGATGAAGTTCATCCTCATCTCGAACTTGCGGGCGAGCTTCTCTTCGTCCATGCCGTTAGCCATCCGAGAGAGCTTGGTGACGATCTGGCGCATGATCCTCTGACCCTTGGTGTCGGTCTTCATGAATGCGACGAGGTCTCGCATAGACTCTTCGTTGACTTCGGCGATGCCGTCAGTGTCGCAGAGACGGTTCACAGCGCGAACGATAGAGCCGATGCCGATCTCGCCTTCGATGAGAGTGAGAGCGCAGAGCAGAGCAGTGCGACGACGGCGCTTCTTTTCGTTGGTAGCGCGATCGTAGCCGTTCAGCGCCTGACTGAGCTTACGGTCATTAGGGTTCTGGAGGAGGGAGCAGGCGCGTTCAGCGTCGTGGTCGTCGATCTGGTCCCAGAGGGAGAGCTTGTTCTTTGCCATATTTGGTCCTTTTGTTGGCGGTTGAACTAGGTTTACATAGACAATATAAGAAAATCCAGAGGGAATCTAAACCCTTATTTTAGAGTTTTCCCATCTTTTTCAGCTCTTCATCGATCTTGAAGCAGTCGTAAGGGAACTCCTCTAGGATCTCCCAGTGGCTCATTCCCTCTACGCTGAGATTGCATCCTCTCGCAGCATTCAGCAGATCCTCTGGCTCTATGCTGTAGTCGCCACTGAACATGCGGCAGTTTCTCGTGTATCTCTTCAACGTGGGCATAGCTCCGCGTCCAGTGATATAGTCTAGCAGATGATCTATCGCGGTCTGGAAAGGCTTAACGATCGTTCGCTCGCTCAGATATTTCATCCAGTCTAGTTCATATCCAGTGCAGTTGTAGTAGAGACGACTGATAACAGCGATACCAGGATTCTCATTGGTGAAAGGTGTTCCGTAGAGGTCCATCTTCGATAGTTCGTCTAGGTCCCTGAGAATAAGGTAGAGCTTAGGATGTTCGAGCGTCAATGAGTGACCTGGACACTCGTCAGCGCTGATGTAAAGCTCAGTCCAGACCCTAGATGCTGCATAAGATTGACAGAATCTCTTGACCATAGCTGGGTAAGTCAATCGTTCCGATATCTCGTGGCAGTACTTAGCCAGTCTCAGGTCGACGACTCGAATCACTTTAGATATCTCTAGTTCCCACATCAGTACTTGTACTTCTCCAAGTTGCTCTGTATGAATATCGACAAGCGGTCAAAATCGTCAGCACAGGAGTCCATAATGTTCTTAGTGGTAGTTCCGCTTATCTCTAGATTAAACTTCAGCACAGCGTCCAGAAACGCCCTCTTTGCTGCTCCGGTGTAGAGCTGTATCTCACGCTCGTAGTCGGTCCACATGCTGAAGGGACCGTGCGAGGTTCTCTTCAGAATCTCGTCGATGCACTTCTTCAGTCCTATCGCTGGATCTCCGTTCCACTCTCGCTTGAAGAGATCGGAGTACATCGTCGCGACTGGACCTACCCTGTCGAGATCTACATCATCGTTCATCATGTATAGGTATTCTAGACTGCTGTTCATCCTAGCGAGCATAGGAGACTTCAGGCTGAGTGACAGCTGAGCCCAGCTAGGATCCTTGACGGGCATGTCCTTGTAGACTTTCAGCGTCCTTCCGCACTTGTCGGCCTCTTCTTTGAGGAGATTGAACGTGAGGATCGGGTACGCGTGCTTCAGGTCCTGCAGATACTTCGACTGCCGGAACGCTATCGTTCGAAAGTACTTGTCAATCTCTAGATCGAACATCTTCTTCAGTCCGAGATACTACTTATGCACCCGTTCCCATGAACATTAAAATTCCCATGACGAACATTCCTGCCACGATTGCGCCAAAGCAACCAGCAGCAAGTCCATCTTCATTCTTATCCTTTTCTACCATTTTACTCCTCAAAGCTCAAATCCATATAGTCGCCTAGCTTTTTCAAATTCTCTGGGCTGAACTCCCATATTCCGAACGCCGTATTCTGAAGTGGTATTCCTAGCTTGATCGCTAGAGAATTAGATATGTCGATCTCTTCAGCGTCTTCTCGTGACCCCGAATTTCGTCTCCAGTATATGTTTGGAGCAATGTGCATAGGCGTCAGCTCGTTCAGGTCAACCGGATGGGTCCTTCTGATCTCCTCGAAGAAGCTGTGAGCGCCAGCTAGATAAGGTTCATCGATCCATCTGGGACTGTACATGACTGATAGTCTACCTGACTCGACTTTGACAGCCCGTCTAAGAGTAGGGAGAGTTTCTCGAAGTCGACCAGTAATGTGATGATAGTCAGCTACGAACACGCCAGCTCTAGCTTCCATGAAGAACCTGAACCTGGGGTCGATTGCGTTCAGCTCATGGACTATCCTGGCCATCAACATGTCGACTGTCTTCTCGCCTTTGATACGGTTTATGTCTTTTTCCTGTTCCATGCATAGAAAATATAAGAAACTCTTGCAGCTTTCTAAACCCTAAAAGCAAGAGACAGAGGGTTAGTCCGTCTCTAGGAACTCTGCCTACGTTACAGCGTATCTCTACGCTTGTAGGTGAGCTAAATTAGCTTTCAAAGTCGATCTCAGCAGCGATATCTGCTGGGGACTTTCCGTCGTATAGCATATTGAAGATCAGCTCCCTGTTGTCGTTCACGATGTCATCGATTTCGTCAACGTTGAATCCTAGATCTTCATATAGGTAGTTCTCGAAGTCTTCCAACGTGTAAGGATTTCGTCAGAACCACTCAGGCTTAGCGTCTTCGGAGACATTCTTCGTCTTCTTGACTTTGACGCCGTAGACGTCGAGCACGTCGAGAGCCTTCTTGAGCTTCTTCTTGTCGTCGTCCCTTGTCACGATCTTGCCCTTTCCGAAGAGAGGCGCTGGGATGACTCCTTTGCCTGGACCGCCGAGAGGAATTCCTTGATTTAGTCCAGTGGGACCTTCGACTCCCATCGAGAAGTCCTCGTTCACGTGATTCACGTAGTCATGGATGCACTGTTCAGCTGCTTCGAGAGCTTCCAGATCGTCGTCAAAGGAGATCGTGTAGAACTTTCCGATGGTCCAATGGGATATAAGTGTCTTGTTGAACTCTATTAGTAGCCCATTAGAATTATAAAGCTGATCTGACATATACTTCTGAAGCTTAATAGCTTCTTCCGGAGAGCCAGTCTTGACCAGAAGGCTTGTCTCTCTTTCGTCTGACGCAAAAAACTGTGCTATCATCTTTATTCTCCATTTCTCTTTATTTATACCTACCATCGGTTGAGATCTAACCTCTCGAACCGATTGGAAGGACTGTATCTATAGAGGATGACTTCGAGTAGCTTGTCGGATAGCTCTGGTTATAGGGGTCAATCTTCTTCGGAGGATCTGGTTCTTTGGGCTTCTCGGCTTCTCTCTTATCTCGGACAGCCTTAGCGACCTTCAGCTCTATCATCTTCTTTTTCTTCTCAGCTTCGATCCCGTCCTTGAACGGCGCTTTGAGGAACTCAGCGAAAGCCGTCTCGTCAGGATCGACAGAGTGCAAGATGCGCTCGAAGCACTCTAGACCGACGTGCTTTCTCCACTCGATCACTTCATCTCTATCAGTGAAAGATCCTTTCATGAAAGGATCTGCGAAGGTGTGAATTTTGCCGTCTATGATGACTTTCGCTATCGTCTCGCATCCGATTGACTCGCCATTCACTTTGACGCGGTATGGACTAGTGTCAGACGCTGCGCCGATCTCTACAGCTATCTGTGGATCGTTGTAGTATACCTTAGTAGTCGAGTTCACGAACTGGAACCCTATCGAGTGTACTTTCTTGTCTTTCTTCTTCCTCATACTTCTTGTCCTCTATGTACTTGAAGAAAGCTTCCGCTATCTTGTACTCGTTGTCGTTGATGAGACCAAATCTCCTCTGTTTCAGTGTGTCCATGTAGTTCTCGGTTCCGATCATACCAGAGATACTGTAGCAGCTAGCGCCGTCGAAGAACTTTGTCGGACCAGACATCCTCTCGCTAGCCTTGCATAAGAGATCTTCGAAAAGAGCAGGATCTAGAACTCTGCTAGAGTCTGGCGCCCATAGACCTAAGAACCCAGAGAGTTCGTATACTTTCTTTGTGATTTCTGAAGAATTGTTGAAAGTGTAAGCTCTCATAATAGCTCCGAGTATTTCGCATATCTTACTCATGTTCGAGTTGACTAGTCTCAGAATCAGATGACCTCGTCCCTCAGAGTCATACTCGTAGATCGATATGTCGTCGTAGATGATGATGTTGAGGCCGTAGACGAAGTAATTCCTCGGCGTCATAGTTCTATTGCTCAGATCTACGTGAATATGATACTCTTTCCGGTACCACTCCGTGAACTCCTTCATGAGTCTAAACATGCGAGCAGATCTGACTTCTATAGTTCTTATGAACTTAGTGATCGTGTGTTCCATTCACAGCTCTCCTGTTGTCGTTCTTCCTCATACTTCTTTGCCTTTGAATCGTTCGACTAAGTCCTCTACGATCTCTTTTCGAGTTGATGGACTGATGAATGTGCACTTTATGACGTGCTCGTTGACAGCGTTGTACCAGATCGGCTTCAGATCAGAGAAGCGTATAGATGAGATGTTCTCGTAGCGCAGAGGGAATTTCTTAGATGCCTCTGGAAATTCTGGCTCGACCAGATATGAGTATATCGACTTGATAGTCTCGAAGCCGTACCTTACGATCCACTGTCCATCCTCCTTGACTTGGAAGAGCAGATCGTTCGGCTGGATGTCTAGCAGAATATTCTCGACCAGGTTGGGATTCTCCTGAACGTTCCACGATCTCACGTTATCTGGAAATATGATATCGCTGTTCTTGACCTTGCGGATCAGATCGATGACTCGTATAGGAGCATGATAGATGACGGCTGACTTCTCGTGGTACATTCTGTTTGTCATTTGTTCGAGTTACATATACAATATAAGAAAATCCAAAGGGAATCTAAACCCTTTGGATTGAGATTTCTCAATTTCTCTTAGTGGTGTGCGTATACGTTGCGGAAGTTTCCGGAATAAGGATCCCACGAGGAATTGCGACTTCCTCGATCATCTTCACCTCTCTCCAGCCTTTCCAGTTCTTTCCTGTACTTCTGGATCAACGGTTCTGTAGCCTTAGCAGCCTCTTCTCTGGCTTCAGTGTCTGTGCTGTAGCAGTACCCACGGTCGAATGGAGACCAGCGCTGATTGGACCACGTTTTGTTGCTTTCGTCGATGTTGACGATCGTGAACGCCTTGGCTATCCACTCGAGTTCATCCAAGACAGCTCGACAGTACCGCTCTTTGCCTTGGTATCTGTCAATGAGATAGTGATACTCCTTATCGATATCTGCGATAAGCATGTCGACTAGCTTCTCAGCAGCCTTGATAGCGGACTTTCGATCTGGATATAGACCGATCACGACGGCCTTGCTGACCTGATGACGAGCGCCGTTCGTCAGTGCGCCATCTACTGCATCTTTCGATAGACCGACTGGACTTCTCTTTTCGAAGAACTCTGGATCTGGACGGCATGCTCCTAGTACGAGCGCCCAGATTCCTGCTTTGACTGGTTTTCCAGTCACGAGAGCCCTGCGCATCTGTCTTCGCTCTCTTCTTCTCGCTTTATCTTCTGGCGTCATCTCGACAGCCTTCTTTCCGGCAGCTTCGATGATCAACTTCGCATCTTCAAATGACATCTGTGGCATAGGTCTCTCCTATTCGTTTTATTTATCGGAGAGTGCGAATCTAGGAAAGAAGAATTCAGCAAAGTCGACTTCGTCCCACTCAGGATCCCCTTCTTCTTTCAACTTCTTCAAATAATTCTTTATTCCGACCATTCCAGACATGGTGACGCACGTTGCCCCAGAATAGAAGTCCATCGGATCTTTCATCATTTCGGATGTCGAGTTGAGTATCTCTTCTAGTGCGACTTTGCTTGCATCTATGAACTCATCATCTGTGAGAAGCCTCGGAGGGTTGAATCCTGGAAGTCCGAGGAAATTGTCGAGATGCTTCAGATTATCCTCGATGAGATTGCGTCTGATTCCGGGAGCATTATAAGCTGCTAGGAGTCCGTTTAGCATATCAGCGACACGAGAGAAGTTAGAGTTGACGATCTCCAGAACCATGTGTCCGACGCCGTTCTTATTGTAGTGATCGACCCTCACATCATCATAGAAGTCACATGTCAGATCAGCTATCTGAAATTGATGAGGCTTTGCGATGATGTCTGGATAAGTGTCATGCTCGGCCTCATACTGCTTCGTGATCTCTTCTACTCTGTGAAGGAATCTGACAGAACGCAGTTCCATCATCTTCAGGAATTTGCCGATCAGATGTTCCATATCACTAACCCCACATCCGTGTAGCTAGTTGACGTTCTTTCTGACGCTCGTAGAAGCAGTCCATGCACATCCAGCGTCCGAAGATCTCGGTCGACTCTACTACCTTCTCTTCGTTTCCGAGATCCTTCTTGCAGATAGAGCAGTGAAGACCTTTGAATGCGCCAGGTTCTACCAGTTGCTTTCTCATCATAGATCGCCTCTCTTTATGCTTCCAGCATGGCCTTGAATTCGAAAGAGGTGATGACCGGAATGCCGAGTTCCTTAGCCTTCTTGTTCTTGCTAGAGCCAGATTCTGTGTCGTCGGTGACGAGAAAACTTAAATTTTTGTTTACAGAGCTGATAGTTCCGCCGTTAGCGATGACGAGTTCTTCGCACTTAGAGCGAGAACCGATAGCTTCGGCCTTTCCAGTGAAGCAGAAGCTCTTTCCTTCTAACTTGCCGCCGACGACTTTGACTTCTTCCTTGGGAGCGAACTTTATCATGGCGATCTTGGCAGTCCGAACCATGTCATTGCGCTTGAGGCCGAACTCGTAAGCGAACTTGTTGATGACTTCTGCGCTAACCATCGAAGCTGGATGGCTGGTCTGGAAGTCCTGGAGCTTCAGAGTGAAGAGCGTGTTGACGGGGTTCTTGTAGAACTCCTTGAACTGCGGGAGCTGGTCGAGATCGAGGAACTTCTTCTCGCCGAATCCGCGAAGATCGAAGAGAGCGACGAACTTTGGGAGACTCATCGGAGCTTTGAGCGCCTCCATGAGAGTGTCGAAGACTTTCATGCCGTTGACGCCACCCGCAGCTTCGATGAACTTCTTCTGAGCGCCGTCTTCGAAGAGGTCGTGGATGTGGCGGACGCCGCAGACGTTGACGAGGTTGTCGACGAAAGAGTCGCCAGCGCCGCGAATGTCGAGCACCTTGAAGAACTCAGCGAGCAGGTGGACGACCTTCTGCTGGCAGTCGATGTTCTGGCACTCGACGAAGCCAGAGTCAGTGATAGTGAGATTGCCATTGCAGACGGGGCACTCAGTCGGGAGGTTGATGGACTTCTTGACATATTCGGCGAAGATAGGGTGAATGTTGAGCATGTTGCTGGTCCTTTATTGAGTTTTACAAGTAAAATATAAGAAAATCCAAGGGAAATCTAAACCCTTGGATTGAGATTTTCTTGAGATTTTTAGGACTTATAGGTCGTCGCCCATGCCGTCAACGCTCAGCGTTACGAAGATCTGAGTGTCATCTTCGTCGGAGTCGAGCGAATAGCCAGACCACTTTGCGCCGAGAACCCTGTTGATCCTCTTGATGATCTTTTCTGCGAGTTCGAAATAGTGGTCAGAGTAGCCTTCGTCTCCGTCGTTTTCCTCTTCCCAAGCCTCGTACTCGTCGTCGCTAGCTACGTTGAACAGATGAGCCGAGCCCATGTCGTTAAGCTCTTCCTCGAACTCGTTAAAGTCTTCTACTGGGTCAAATCCGACACGATCCAGAGCTGCGTTCAGATCTTCAAAGAATCCTTCAAGATCGTCTGCAGCGAGCGCCTTGGCTGGCTTTACAGAGATACGTGCCTCTTTTAGGATCTTCTTCGCTTCGTTTATCTTCATCTTCATAGGTTTAAACCTCTCTTTTTCTTATTTATATCAGCAGATCTGCTTAGCATACTGATTGTCTGACGCTAGCTCGACACCTAGAACCTCGTCGAAGTGCTTCTGCTGTCCTGGACGGTAGCGTCCGAACTTGATGATTATGTTTCCTAAGCTGTTCCAGTGCACAATCTGCGGGTAGATCTCCTCCATCTCGTAGCCAGTGTAGATCACGATAGGATCTTTTGTGACTTCGCGTAGATGAACGATCAGGTCTACCATCTCCGCATAGCTGTCAAATGGCTCTAGACCGGCGAATACGACCGCTTTTGTCAAATCGTTGGAAACATACCGGGCAGCGACGTCCTCCGCTTCTACGGTGATTCTAGGCGCCTTAGCGAGCTCCCAGTTCTGGCACACTCGGTTTCCGTTCTCTCTGTCGCACTTGAACGTGCAATGAGGAAAAGCTACCAGCATGTGCGGCAGCTTGTACTCAGCGAATGACTCGTCTATGAGGTCGACTAGTTCAATCTTCATCGTGAAGGTCCAAGATGAGCTCAGCGGCGGTTGAGCTAGCGAGGAAGTGAATGATCTTGTTCGCGATCTTCTCAGCTTCTACCCTAGTGAGGCGCATCTCTACATTCAGCTCAGTAGAGTTCGGAGCAGCGTCGAAGTCTGCCTTTCCGATGACGGTCAGCTTGTCGTCAAACTCTTCGATGACCTTCTTCATCTCTGAAGCGTGATCTGGCTTCTTGAGCCAGTCGAAGAACGAGCGCTTAGCTCCAGTCTCAGTCCACTGCTCATAGAGATCGTTCGGAAAAGGCTCGTTTGCGACCCAGAAGCGGTAGCGGCAGCGATCTTCGTAGGTGAGTCCTCGCCATTGGTCGTTGTGGAGATGGCGAAGGTTCATGATGCGGACTGAGCGTCTGTTGATCTCATCAGCTTCATGCTGGACGATTCTGATCTGCTCGTTGCATGAGAGATTGACGAACTTGCACATCCTGAGGTTCTGTTTGTGAAAAGAGCGCTCTCTTTCTAGCCTGTGCATTGCATTGGTCCAGCGCTTCATCTTCTTGAAGATTTCTTCACGTGTTTCTTCTCGTGTTTCAATAGTCACTTTACTCATTTTCAGTTGTCTCCTTGTGCTTGAGTTTTCGAGTGTACTTAGTCTTGTCTCTCACTACGCGAGTGCGAAGAGTTCGGCCGTTGTCCGTTCCTTCGATTCTCTGATCTCTCAGTCTGTCAGTCTCGCGGTATTCCATCACTTTGCAGCGGCTAACATGAATCTAGCGGGAATGACGTACCTGCCGTTGCACGTGTCGCAGCAGCGTCCCGAGAACTTGACGGGGACTGGATTGTTTCCGTAGCCAGTGAACGGATCTCCGCAGATGACACAGTTGTGAGTTTCTTTCTTTTCGGTTTCGGTAGCCATGATATGGTCCTTCTTGTTGAGGTTTCGTTTTAAATATAGGTCTTTTTGGAGAATTCGTAAACCATTATTCGAAAATCTACAAAAAGAGCGGGTTCAGAGCGGTCCTGAACTCGCTGTCCTCGCCTAAAGCCCACAAAAGCGAGGAAGTGTTCGGCAATGACTTCAAATAGCGGCGTTTTAGCCTGACACCGAGCAGGGGGTCACGTCCTCCGTCGTCCCATGTCCATCTCGACATGATTGACTTAATTGACGGAGTCCGCCTTGCAAGAACAAACTTTAGTCCTCCAAGAGAGACTTGAACTCTCACGGGCATATCGCCCACCTGCCCCTCAAGCAGGCCCCTATACCAATTCGGGTACCGGAGGAGAACGAGATTCATTTTAGCGGACCGTCCCCTTTGACCAGCTCGGGCACACCTCCTCGTATGGAGGTGGACAGGATTCGAACCTGCGAAGGCGAAAGCCAACGGTTTTACAGACCGTTCTGCTGTTAGAATCTCTAGCAGGGAATCTCCGAGTCGAACAGAGCTGAACGGTTTTGGAGACCGCCGTAATAACCGATATACGAATTCCCTAGAATGCCTCTTTTGATCCGCTTCGAAGACAGATCGTGCTGGTGGTAGTTCTCGATCTCGATGAAGTGTCGCGAATTCACCGATCTCTAGAACAGAGGCTGAACCTTATCATTCCATATTGCCCGTGATGGAGTCGGACCACCGTCACCTGAGTCAGAGTCAGGTGTAATACCGTTATACCAACGGGCAGAAAACATGATAGGGACGAGACCGATTAGAGTTTGCTGTCTTTTCAGTCTCCGCTGCTTCGTGTCGCTTCTCTCTTGATTCGAATAGCAGCTTACAAAAGATCAGTCAACGGTTTCTCATTGACGCTATCTGGTGTCACCAGCACTATCTCCTTACTTATTAGAGCAAGCACCAAGTTCTTCGTCTTGGAACTATCAGAGACGGGCAAGATCTTACCGAGCAGTCTGCCCGGAAGTTAGACGAACGTTCTGACCGTCCGTCAAGGTGATCGAGATTCAGCTGCGCTGCTCGACCATGGCCCTGTCCTCGTCGATCAAGGCAATTTCCCGTAGCTCTGCACGTCAGCATTTGATGTATTGAACGTGTTAGAGTTGCTGTGCCTATCATTGAAAGTCTCTGATGACGCATTACTGAGCTATCCTGTACGCATTCTCAGCCTCTATACCGCAACTTATGCTACTGCACTAGCCCCAAAAGGATCTACCTTGGACGGGCTTACTTACATCATCTTCATCAGTGACTTAGTCCCATAGCCGAGATTCGAACCCGAACTTCCTGCGCCACAAGCAGGCGTGCTAACCAATTCACACTACTGCGGGGATGTATAGCTCTGTCGGGACTTGAACCCGAATTTCTAGCTTGAGAGGCTAACGAACTGAACCAGTTATTCGACAGAGCCAAAAGACGAGATTCACTTTAGCGGGACTCGAACCCGTAACCTCTCGTCATAGTGACGAGCGCTCTACCAATTGAGCTATTTTCCCAACGGCGGAAAAAACCAGAGTTTGCTGTTGGAATCTCTAGAGCACCACACCGGTACTGCCCCGGTTCCCAAACTTTGGAAGAGTTTGATCATACTTTTAGACCAGTGGTGCTTATGAACGAGATAGATTGACGGATTTGGACCGTCTAGCTTTGATTTTGCAGATCATTACGTTATCCAAAAGGATTGCTGTGTCTATCTCTGTATTTTAAATATAGAAAAGTAAGCGTCCTGCCAGATTCGAACTGGCGCTTTCTCACAGGCAATGAGAAGTGCTACCACTACATCAAGGACGCGATAGAGGAAGTGGAGGGATTCGAACCCCCGTGCGGAATGGGTACCGCCCTCGGTTTTCAAGACCGGTCCGATAAGCCAGACTCTGGCACACTTCCAAAAGTCCAGATTTGACGGCTCTGGACGGTACCGGCGCGTGCGCTCCACGTTGCTTAGGGCAACGACTCCTAAGATCTTTAGCGGAGGACCCAGGGCTCGAACCTGGAAGCCTCTTTCGAGGCGCCACGTTAGCACCGTGGTCACTTACCAATTAGTGTAGTCCTCCTTATCGGGCCACGAGGAGTCGAACCTCTCCGCACCGCCCTGGATTTTAACGGCCCGGGTTATGAGTCCGGCCCAAGGTAATAGCCCGATTTAAATTGTCAAGATGCCGTCTGTGCTCCCGGGGCTGGGATCGAACCAGCTTCTTCCGCCTCAAGGACGGTGCTCTACCTCTAGAGCTACCCTGGAAAGGAATTGCGGTTGACATCTTGTATAGAGCTGACGGTAGGAATCGAACCCACTCATAGAAAGTTTTGCAGACTCCTCCGTTCCCACTTCGGCACGTCAGCTTAATTTATCCTGTGCGTTGATTTAGCGCTTGTCTCGAAGACCGTTCAGAGGATATATGACGACATCGTCTCTCTTAGCATCGACGATGCAGAGCTAACTATCTTGCTTCTCGCTTATATCTTTCACGAGACATGGAATAGCGTTTTTCCGATTTAGACGTAATGTCAGCAGCATCGAGAGCTTAGCTAGATCCGATTCATTTTCCGGGGATTCGAACCCTCCTCTCCCAGTCCATGTAGCTAGGCGCATCCCGAGATGCTTGGCCGTTGATTGATGGTAACGATTTGAGAGTTGCAGTTTGGATCTAATCATGGAATAGTACTCCGTCCAAGATTCGAACTTGGATCAAGGGCTTCGTAGGCCCGTATGCTAAGTCCATTACACCAACGGAGTATAGTCAAGATGACATTTTGAGCGGAATCCTAGATTAGATGACGCCGACATACATCGACGGCTGGACTTTCACCAACATAGCCGCTTTGGGGTAGATGATTGCTGTCTGTTATCTTATAGTCCCCTCGGCAGGACTCGAACCTGCACGCCTCTCGGCTCCTGATCCTAAGTCAGGCGCGTCTACCAGTTCCGCCACGAGGGGATATTGTAGTCCACCTAGGAGGGTTCGAGACTCCGACGCGAAGATCTTCAGTCTTCCGCTCTACCGTTCTGAGCTATAGGTGGATAATCGAGATTCCTTTTTTTCTTAACCAAAAAGAAGATTGTAGAATTGCTGTAAGAACCTCTTAGTCGGCAACCTTGGACTTGAACCAAAAACCTCTGCCTTATCAGAGCAGTGCTCTAACCAATTGCGCTAGATGCCGATAAAAATTTCAAGATCCATTTTTCTAACGTAGTCTGATTACCAATCGGATGTTATAAGAAATTTGCAGTTAGGATCTTTAGTAGTCTCCGATCAGGGATTCGAACCCCGGACTTCCAACTTGTAAGGATGGCACTCTAACCGCTGAGTTAACCGGAGAAAAGTTCATGCTAGCGACCGCTTTAGAGCAAGAACCGTGCCCTGACCGCTTTTTATACCTGATGGCTCTCGGACGAAACATAGCTAGAGCTCATGCCGTAGCTTAATAAGCATGAGATAGATTTTAGTACCCCGCGAAGGACTCGAACCTTCAACCCAAGCATTAAGAGTGCCTTGCGCTACCAATTGCGCCAGCGAGGCATATAGTTCCGATAGCAGGACTTGAACCTGCGACCGTCTCCGTATGAAGGAGCTGTTCTACCAACTGAACTATACCGGGATATGATCAATTTTTCGAGAATTGAGAAACTCCGGAGGGCTTCCTCCGACCGCGCACCCAAGTTTACGAGATAGAGTGGCCTAACGCCACGAACCGCATGATGGAGCAGAGTTGGTGATCATTGCTGTACCTATCTCAAAAACGAAGAGTGTTCTCCTTCGAACTCGTCGCAGTAGCTAGTCATCTAGTTCGAAGTGTTGCCGGAGGTGTGTTAGGACTATCAGCCGCGAACACCCACCGAGTCACTCTTAGTAGTCCCTCCCAGAGTCGAACTGGGGTCCTCGCATAGAAAGTGCGATGGCTTAACCACTGGCCGAAGGGACCATGACGAGATACCGCTGTTTGTATTGCCCATCTGACTTGCGCCAGACCGCAGCTATTCAGCTTATGGATTCGAACCACTAACAATGAATTGCTGTCGGTATCTCTAAATTGTGTCACGCACGACGGATTCGAACCGCGATCACAGCCGTTGCGACGACTGAGACTTTTTGCACCGTCTCAACGACGGGACCGAAGCTACCTGCTTGTCAAGATCAAGAGAGTTCGCAACCTCAGGAGATCTCTATCGGTACATGCGCTACGCTTTAAAAGATCCGGCGAAAGATCCGCGATGGCCATCACTTCACTGACGCCTTGCCAAGTATGTCGTTACATCGAAGCGCGAGTCAAACGGCCCGACATTGACTTGACTAAAATTAGTAGCGGAGCCCGGACTCGAACCGGGGTCTAAGGGGTATGAACCCTTCAAGGAAACCACTCCTCCACTCCGCGTCGTTAATACTTCTTTCTTCCGAACTTCCAACCTCTTGGAAGTTTCACAAGTCCTTTCAGTCTCATGTTCTTCTTCAGCTTCGGGTTCGTTATCCAGTGCGAACCGTAAGAACCGTTCTTCTTTCCAGAATGAGATGCGCTGAGTCTCGCTTTCTCTTCCGGAGTGAGCTGAATTCCGTATCTAGGGTTCTTGACGCCATAGAGACGATGTTCTGGATCTTCGTAATATTTCTTTAGTCCCTCGCTCACTTTCTCGCAGAACTTCTTCCGGTATTCTGGATCCTTCCGACATCTCTCGCCTGAGAGAAGATGTTGACCAGCCGAATGATTCAGACCAGAGCTGTTACATGCGAACCAGCCTCCAGTTCCGCCAGTGTTCAGATTGTATGTATCTTTGCGTCTGACGAACTCTTCGTTGACTAGCTCTTTCTCCTTCAAGTCCATCTCTTCTTTTGTCTCGAAGTCGAATAGAATCTCTTTCTTGTAGTTCTCTATTCCGTGCTTCTTGATAGAAGACTTCAACCACTCAGAAGATCCCATGTAAGAATCGTCCAGATTCTCCGTCTTGTGCTTACCGATGTAGATCATCCCGTTTAGAAGATTTGTTATCTTATAGACAGTGTAGTGAACCATCTGTCTATTTATATCGATAAAGCCAAGATTTAGAAAACTTTTACAATTCTTTTCATTATAGCGCTGGAAGAGAGAATCGAACTCCCAACCCTCGCGTTACAAAGGCGACGCTCTGCCAATTGAGCTATTCCAGCATAATAGCGCTGAGGATAAGAGTGAAAAGCTATCTCGAGTTCACAGTTCAACCGATATCCTCTCCAAGCCTCCCCCTCTTCACGGTCGACGAATGGACTCGAACCACCGCCTCAGGCCCTCTCGGCCTGCGCTCTACCAACTGAGCTACGAAGATACGTACTTGAATTCAGACGCTATGGATTAGTGCCAGCTGTAGGACTCGAACCTACGAAGCCCGTTAAGGCAGGAGATTTACAGTCTCCTGGAATTGCCGCTATCCGAAGCTGACTTGTACGGCCGGTCATTTATAGTCTTGTGACCGAAGACTTTACCTGTCTCGCGCTTATGCCGTTATTTTTCGCGATAGAACCATCGGACTCGTTCGATGGTTGAAATGAATTCGAGATTCCAGCGGCCGGGCCAGGATGCTTATGCCTATGCTCTCCCCTGACTCCATCACAGCCTTCGTCGGTGACATCATGTTGACGTCGAATTGACTTCTGCTGATCAACCAGTAAGCGTCCTTCCATTGGATCCAATTGACGGCGAAGTAACGCTCAATGTAGCGGCCTTTGCAAGGATAGCGACTCCACTATTGCTAGAGTCTCTCCTTCAGATCATAGCGATGCCGGCGAGATTCGAACTCGCGTATGTCGGTTAGACAGACCGATGTGTTAGGCCACTTCACCACGGCACCAAAGACGAGATGGATTTCTTGTACGTGCTCTACCAACTGAGCTACCGATCAATCCGGAGACTGACCAGACGGGACTCGAACCCGCGACCACGAGGTTACCAGCCTAAAGAGAATTGCTGTTACCATCTCTAATTTCAGTAGCGCTGGAAGACAGGCTCGAACTGCCGACCTGAGCTTTACGAAAGCCCTGCTCTACCAGCTGAGCTATTCCAGCGTTTTTATATGATAGCTGAAGAAGTCATTTAATCGGTCTATTATCCTCTCTTTTGCTTTTATTCGGAGAGTAGTATAACCGGCTTCTTCGGCTTCAAAATCTTTCTTTTTATCTTTTTCAATCTTTCTATTGTGCCAAAATTCTCCATCAACTTCTATTATAAGATTATTGTCTTTTAGATAAAAATCTACATATCTCGTAATAGTTTTAGTTCTTATCAGCTTATTATGTTCAAAAGATATGTTTTTCTCAGTAAGCCAATCGTAAACTATCTTTTCTGGATAACTCATCTTAGAACGATTATTAGCTAATTTTCGATTTGGATGTGCTTCTGGATGTTCAGAATAAAACTTCTTTTTCTTATCAGATTGTCTTTGTCTTCTCTCTTCCGTCCATACTAATTTTTTGTCAGGTTTACGAATTTTTCCAGCTTTGTATAGTTCCCTAACTAATTCTGTACTCTCTTTTACCTTTTTAGAAGTATCTTTGGTTAGTCCATAATTCCAAGGATGCTTTTTATCGCGTATATGAACTTCATTTGAATGTTTTGAACGTTCACGTCTAGTTCTAAAGACTAAATCACACCATTTGCATTTCCATCCATCTGGTGAAGCAGTAAAATGAGTCCTTCCAGTATTATAATTAGGATGACCAGTATGTTTACCATTCTTGTTAGTCTGTTTACCTATATAAGAAAATCTGCAATCTCTAGAGCAGAATCTTCCACTTCCGTAAGAACCGTCATGTTCTTTTCCGCAATTTTCGCAAATCATAATTCGCCTCTGTTATCTTTATTTTTACGAGGATTCTTCCATATCCTCATATTGTATAGAGGTGAGATCGAACGACGAAATTCGATCAGGAGGTGGAAGCCTCTTGTCCCTCTTTTAGTAGTCAGTCTGGAGTGACTCGAACACTCAACTAATGGTTCCCAAAACCATCCGTCTACCAATTGACGTACAGACTGAAATGACTAGATCCATTTTAGCTTTCGATTCTTAACAGGAATGTGCTTTGAATTGCTGTTAGGATCTATAGTGGAACCGGCGGGAGTCGGACCCGCAACCCTCAGAATGCAAATCTGATGCGCTACCAATTGCGCCACGGCCCCGAGGTGAGGTTTGATTAGACTGCGGTGACCTCAGTGCAGTGTTCTCTCTCGTTAAAGAGCTCGCCAGTACTGAGTCTTGCATGACTGTTCCTGACTTGCGATTTGCCCGTATCGAAAGAAGAATATCCGCGACGATCGGATGCACTTTGTAGTCCACGTCCGGAGTATGCAACCTCCAGAGCGTAGAGCCTCTGCTCTTACCACAGTTCGACTTCTCTCGATGGCTCCTCGCCATTTAATTCGAAACCAGTGTTGTTGCACTTACTTCACCTGTGCGGTACATCGCAGCCTTTTCAACTTAGTCTCTCCAGTTTCATTCTTTTACCGCGACCCGAGGGCTCAAAAGGCACCCCGGACGGAGGAATGCTCACGCCAAGCAGAAACTGTAAAACAATTACCGCGTGTGTAGCTCCACTCCCTGGACTCGAACCAGGAACCTGGCGGTTAACAGCCGCCCGCTACTACCAATTGAGCTAGAGTGGAATAAGTCATTGCCGAAATTTCAATTTGCTGGTTCTTCTCTCGGAAGAGCCTCATCGATTGACGATGATTAGAATATAGAAATTGAAGTTCAGTTTCTAAACCCTATTTCTAGAATTTTTTATTGGGCAGAGTGGATTCGAACCACTGACGGAGGAACTTCCTCTCTACCGGAGTCAAAGTCCGGGGCCTTGAACCAGACTTGGCGACTGCCCAGTATAGCCGCAGAGAGACTCGAACTCTCACGAAGATTACCTTCAATGGATTTTAAGTCCATAGCGTCTACCAGTTCCGCCATGTGGCCTTGTCTTAGAAGAACTGCGAACGAGATCGATCTCTCTTCTCAGCTTCGTTCTTAGCTCGTTCGCGTTGTAACTTCTTGACGTCGATTCCGCTCTGTTTAGCGAAAGACAGTGCCTTCTTCGTCTGCTTCTCCCAGCGGTTCTTCTTCTCTTCCCAAGTCTCAGGCTCTTTCTTGTCTTTCTTCATCTTCATCTCCATTGTTCTATGTTAGTGGACCTGCCGGGACTCGAACCCAGATCCGACGATTAAAAGTCGCCTCGACTATTCCAGTTGTCATACAGATCCATGAAAGGCGTCTCGGTTCTTTATTCATGGGAACGGAGAAGACCATGACAGAGTCTAGCAGTATGTTAGTTTAAGGGAAACCCATATTTGTGTGAGGATATAGGTCGAGAGCTAGACTCGGTAGTACCCCGAGCAGGATTCGAACCTGCGACCTACTGCTTAGAAGGCAGTTGCTCTATCCAGCTGAGCTATCGGGGCGTAGAACAAATCTACTTAATTTATCGTGCTTCCGAGATCTTCTCGATCTTGAAGCGCATCGCTGGATAGACGCAGAATCCCGAAGAGCCATAGGAGTCGATCAGCTCTTCAGCGAGATCGGCTTTCTCCAGCGTCTCGACGATGTCTGGCCAGTTGTTCGTATCGACGAATGCGCAGTCTCTGGGGAGCGTTTCGCTCTGCCCTTCCAGATATACGGTAGCGACGCCGTAAGGACTGCCATCGTCATCGTTTGCGAACACAGCGAGCGTTCCGCTGTGACTGTATGTAGAGCGCTTCCAGATCATTATGCCTCCAAGAAGTCTTCAAAGTGTTCTTCGGTGACTGGCTTCTCGTAGTCGAAGCGGTCGGAGCAGACAGAAGTGCCGAGGAAGTGCTTCATGTCGTTGGACCACCATTCCGGTCCGTCCACGTAAGAGTACTTCTTCGGGAAGCAGTTGACCTTCTTGTAGATGTGGGCCATGAGCTTCTTGCCCTCTTCTACGCTTTCGACTTCAGCTTCGATCGCGTCGTCCGGGAAGCAGATCCCGAGCCACTGAGAGCGGGCGGTGGGGTTGAATTCCTGGGCTGCAGCCTTGAGTTCCTTGATGTGGCGGGTGTTGCCGATGTAGACGATTCTGAATTTCATAGTTCAGGTCCTTTTCTTTAAGAGTTTTACATATATATTATAGGAATTTTTAGCTGTTTTGTAAAGTCAAATTTTGTCATTTTCAAAGTTTTTCTAAAGAGTCAGCGTAGGTGGATTCGAACCACCGACCTTTGGTACCCGAAACCAACGCTCTACCAGACTGAGCTATACGCTGAAATTAGCTGGGAGGGCAGGACTCGAACCTGCAACATCCTGGTTAACGGCCAGGCGTTCTGCCAATTAGAACTACGACCTAATGTAGTGGAACCGAAGGGAATCGAACCCTTCTCACGAATCTTGCTAAGATCCATCGCCAGCCTTGGTACATGCAGCCCCATAAGTGGACCGAGATGGATTCGAACCATCACTGCGGGCGTTTTGAGTGCCCTGCCTCTGCCAGTTGGGCTACCGGTCCATAAGTCATTGCCGAAATGTCAATCTGCACATCATCTTCACGAGACGGTGTTTCGACGCTTATACAAAAAAGAGAGGAAGTCGTGGTGACTTCCTCGTTCTCCTCTTATAAAAGCGTCTTAGAGACTGGAAGTCATTCGCAGCGGTTCGGCTCGATTGCAAATCTTGGATCGATGCTTCTCAAGCCTTGATCGCGACCGCAATTTTCAACCGCCTTGTGATTGGCGTATTTTGACTGATATGTCGTTCCGGTCAGGATCATTTTATTCCTTTGCGCTGTATTCCAGCTTTGATTGTTTTATTTATACAACAATATACATATTTTTATGAGAAACTTTTGTAAAACTTTCTAAACATGGTTGCCTCTACATAGTTGCATCTACACAAAAAGAGCGGAGCTCATGACGGCTCCACTCTCGCGGCTCTGCTATGGATCAGTTAGTAGTTCGAGACCTGACGGAACTTGTTCGTCGACCACTTCGCGTAGAAGTAGAGGAACATGTCCGTGTTCGATCCGAAGATGTTAGTGCCGAGCGCCAAGAGGTGCTGGTAGAACTTCATGATTCTGCGCCAGAACGCTTTAGCGTCCACGAGCACCTGATCCTTCTTCCAGCTCTTGTTCTTCAAGCAGTTCGTCGCGGAAGCGAGATAGTCGATCACGATCATTCTGTTTCCGAACGGCAGACTGTAGTTGTCGTTGAGCGTGTAGTCTTCGTTGAGATCCTCGGCCTTCACGTCTAGCAAGATCATCATCTCCGTCGCGAAGATGAGAGCGTCTACGAACTCTTCCTTGACGTGCTCGATGTTGTGTCCAGCCATGCTCATCTCGGCGAGCTCTTCGATCACGCGCTGAGAGAGGATCTTGATGATCAGCTGGTCGCGAGTGTTGTTGATGTCGAGATGACGGTGGATGTTGTACGGATTCTGCGGGTCGTTCTCTCCTTCGATCTTCACGTATGCGTCGATCAGGGTGTCCTGGAGTCCGAAGATGCCAGGGATGATGCCCTTGTCCATGTACTTGATGTACTCTTTGTTGTCTTTGAAGTCAGTTACGTTCATTGGTGTTTCCTCTAGAGTTATGCGCAGCAGGAGCCCTGCGCGAAAGCTTTTGCGATGTTCTCGTCGTTCTCGATCCACATCTCCAAGAACTTGTCGATCTTGTCGTAGCTCGGATCCTTAGTCCAGTCAAAGATGTAGAGCGGTCTGTCGTTCTCGATCTTGTCGACAGTGTAGAAGTCATATAGACTGCGAAGACGGTCTATGTTCTTGATAATTCCGTCCATCTGCTCACGATCGCCAAAGTTCTTGACGGTCTCCATGTCGGGACGAGCGTAGATGAACAGGCTGACAGAGCTGAAAAAGTCGCTGGTGTCGATGAAGCTCGTGGCGATCTTGTTCTCGTTGCGGAGAGCGATGCCGTTGGCGAACTCCTCGATAGGCGTGAAGCGGTCGAAGACTTTGTTTCCGCCAGAGCAGAGATTCTCGTGGATGTACTTGAGAACTTCGATCAGGTCCATCTTGGGACCGCCTTTGCTGCGGATGTATTCGAACTTGAACTTGTCCGCGATGTGATTGGCTAGCGATGTCTTTCCAGAGTTGTCGCAGCCGTAGACTACAATGTTCATAAAGTTACCTCAGCTTTAAATATAGACAAATTCTGAACACAAAAATTCCGCTCTCAGTGGAGCGGAACATAGATTTCGTTAAGATAGCTTCCAGCCCTTGACTTCTACATCATCGTTCTCGTATCCACTGAATGCAGGGAACGACCATAGACGACCCTGCAGCTCTCCACCGCCTCTCTTGAACCACTTGTACTGGCTGAAGCTGAAGCTTCCTCTGAAGAGTGACGCTGGCTCGCTCATGCTTCTCATGTAGCTGATGTCCAGGCTGTCGAAGAAGTTCTTGAAGTCCTTGTAGCTGTTGTTGTCCTCTCCACAGTTCTTGTGGAAGAACTCCATCACAAAAGACTTCGGGACTCTGTATCTAAGCCTTTCTCCAGTCATAGAGTCGATCGAATCATCTGTGAACTCGAACTCCAAGTGCTCGAAGTTAGGAATTCCTCTCTCGCTAGGATCCTTAGTCTCTTCGTTAGCCATAGCGACTGCACGATCTAGAGCGCTAGAAGCCTTTGCGCATATTCTCTTGAGCCACTCAGAGAAGTCCTTCTTGTTGATAGTTACGTCGATGTCGAAGCTGCTGAAACGTCCCTTAGCGTACTCGTGCCATTCCCAGTTGAGATCTTGTTGAGTGAACATTCCCTGACTTCCCTCGGAGTCTCTATAGCCGAAGGTGTCGCCAGTGTCTCTGCCGTCGATTTCAAGGTGAGCGACGATGCAGAGCTTTCTCATCTGTCTCAGATCGAACTCGATCACTGCCCTGTGAGAATTTCCAGAAGCGTCGTTCTTCTGATCGAAGATGTACATGTAGTCGGATCCATCGTCTGATCCCTTTCTGATCTCGAATGAGCCCAGCTCAGAACTGAACATCTTGCAGAGCTCGTAGATTATGTCGCTATATATGCCAGAGTTCTTGTTCGTCTTGAATGTCACGTGAGCGTCTTTGTATGCGTTAGCTTCAGCCTTGCGTGCCTCTCTACGGGCCTTGCGCTTAGCTGCCTTCTCTTCCTCTGTCATCTTCTCAGCGATGAGGCCAGACTCTTTGATGATGCGTAGTGCTTCGTGTCTATCCATAGTCTTTTTCTCCAATTTATTTATAGAAAAAGACGAGCTTGCGGCCCGTCTCTTTTTTGTTCTAGTGGAAGATCAGATTAGAAGATGCTGTCTTCGAAGTCTTTGCGGTATGCGTGGAGCGAGAACACAGTCTGCTGGAAGTTTCCTACGGGCATACCTACTTTCATCGCCACATACTCGAGGAGACGGATAGAGAGGTACACGTCGTTGCAGAAGTGAGTGTAGATGTCGCATGAACGCATCACGTTGTGCATGTTGAGCTTTCCGCCACGATAGAAGAAGTGGTAGCCCAGAGTGCACGGACAGCGTCCAACGCCAGTGAACTTGTCTGGATCTTCGTTCGGATCCCACATAGATAGCCATGCCTGACGCGTCATCGGGTCGTTCTTGAGACACTGAATGACCTTGTTGAGCTGGTCGTTGCGGTGGTAGCGCTCGTTGTACGTGTAGCTCTGCTTGCCGTCCATCAGGAACTCGGTCCATACGTCCGCTCTGAGCTTCCAAGCTTCGCCTGGGTTGAGATCATTAGGGTCGATGCGTTCTTTGAACTCAGCGTCCGCCCACGGCTGCGTAACGCCAGTGATGTCGGAAGACTTAGCGTTCTGGAGCACCCACGAGTAGTTCTGGATCTCTTTAGTCTCGAACATCGGGTTCTTCTCGATGTCCTTGTTCTGGTAGGTCTTAGTGTGGACAGAGATGCCGTTCTCAGAGACGTCGCGCTTGATCTCGCCGTAAGCCTCTTTCCAGTTTGAGTATATTCTTGCCATAGCAGTTTCCTTATATAAATGATCAAAATATAGACAAATTCTGAACACAAAAATTCCGCCCAGAAAGGCGGAATTTCTGCTCGTTTGAGTGATAGGAACATTCTATTTATATGTCACCATTATTTTCCCAGTTCTCTTTCCGCTGCGTCGGAATGTACTTAACGGGTCGAGAGTAGTTGAAGTTAGAAAGAGGGGCCTCAAGTTAGAGGCCCGCTCTATTGCTAGATATGGTAAAGAGTTATGCAGCCTTCTTGGACTTCTTGGCAGCCTTGCGCTCGGCGAAGTAAGCCTTGATGGCTTCCAGCTTGTCGTGGCGGACCTTGTCGGTCATGGCGTTGGCGATGGAGTCTTCCGGGAACATCTTCAGTTCGATGACCTTGACGTTCGCGCTGGCCGGAATGTCCTGACGACCAGCGGATTCCTGGAGCGCCTTGTCGGCAGCAGAGGCGTCCGCAGAGACGTAGACGTAGTAAGTGAGAGACGGAGTCCCGTCCTTCTTGCTGCGGGTGAGAGTCTTGTGGGTGCCGACCAAGCTCTTCATGTAGGAGTTGTAGGACTGAATCATGGTGTCCTCAGTAGCGTCGATGAGCTGGTCGCAGAAGTTGATGAACTCGCCTTCGAATTCGAACTTCTGGCGGCGGAGCGCTTCGAGCACTTCCTTGACTTCTTCGTTCTTGATGAACGGGAAGAGTTCCTTGAAGGAGACAGAGTCGATCAGACGCATGTGATTGATCTTGATGGACTTCATGTTGAAGTTGCCGCCGATGGACTTGTAGTACCACATGCGCTTGGAGTTCTTGTAGGTGTGGAAGTCCGGGTTGGATTCACGCAGCTTGAAGACCTTGTTCTCGGTCGGCAGACCTGCGACGCCGTTGGCGAGGATGTCGTAGTAGCGAGGACGGCCGAGAGTGTTCGCAGAGTTGAACTTGTCTTCGTTGTCGATCACCTGGTCGACGATGGCCTGGAATGCAGCCATGCCCTTGGTCTTCGGAATCGAGATGGAGCAGTTGCGCGGCCATTCGATGTTGCGGAGGAATCCGGAGTAGGTCTTGTTCTTGAGGCCACGGTAGTGGAGGCTGAAGGTGGCGCCGGACTTGGTCTCGATCTTGTTGTCCCAGATATTCATAGGTAGGTCCTTTGTTGAAGTTACATATACAATATAAGTACTTCTGAGAGAAATCTAAACCCCAAAATCAGAAAAATCTCAATTTTTTTCAGAAAACACAAAGAAAGCGCCGGTTAAGGCGCTTGTTTTGTAAAGATTTGTTATCTTTTAGACTTCTACAGCCTTGTCGATGAGGTTTCTGTAGTTGTCGAGAAGATCTTCGGAGATCTCGGCTTCGATGCCCGTAGCGTTCTCCAGTAATGCGTCGATCAGCTTGATGATCGTTTCCTTAGCCTCTTCAGCGTCTTCTGCATCGTAGACCATAACATGTACTGTTCCGTCGTCGTGATCAGTAGAAATGTGCTCGACGCTGTTTCGCAGATAGGTCGGAACTGATCTGTCGCTCATAGCAATCTCGATGAGAGTCTCTACTTCGTCGACGTCGAATCCGAGCTTGTCAGCTGGGATCTCCAAGACCAGGTATTCCTCTTCGGACTCGTTGACTCTCTTCTCGCGAACCTTGAATCCGCGAGACTCGACGAGCTTCTTAGCCTTCTCGATCTCTTCTTCGGTGACGAAGCTCTTGTCTTCCTTGGACTCTTCGATGCGGCTGACTTTGTAGCCTTCAGCCTCCACGACCTTGATAGCTTCTTCGATCTCTTCTTCGGACGGCTTCTTCTTTCCGCCGCAGCATCCGCCCTTCTTGGCTTCAGTGAGATACTCGCGGAATCCCTGAATCTCGGCAGACTCGCTGTAGCCGATGCCAGATCCCATGCCGTCGCCCTTGAGCATGTAGTTCGACATGATAGTGTCGACTGCCACAGGATTCTTAGCCATCTGGATAGCGATAGCGAACTTCTTAGCTGCAGGACCAGAAGTGCCCTTGCCGATCATGTTCTTCAGGTCGCCGAGAAGGATGTCCTTGGCGATCTTGATTCCACTCGTGTCGACCAGCTTGTCGAAGAACGAGCCAGTGAGGTACTTCTTGCAGAGAGAGGCGATCGAGTTCTTCACGTCGCTGAGCTCAGCTTCGTTCAGCTCTTCGTCCTTGATGTTTTCGTTTTCAGTAGTCATCTTAGAAAAACTCCTTGAATGTTATTCTCTTTATTTATATCTCGATGATGAAGTGCTCGTTTTCAGTCAGACCTATCGATGTCGCAGTCTTAGGACGCTTCTCGCTCGGCGCATAGAGCGCTGTATGGGAGCTGTCTGGATAGCCGTTCGGGTTACACAGGATAGTGACTTTGGCTCCTTTAGCGTTCGTGTATACTGCCTTATAGTGGTAGTGCGTATGCCCGCACACCCAATAAGCGTCCTCTTCGAACTCCTCCAAGAACTCTTTAGCGTCGAAAAAGAAGAAAGCGTTTCCTGGATCGTTCCTAGCGTCGAAGGTGATCCCGAGCTGAATAGGCGTGAAGTGAGTTACTAGCACCTTTGGCTTTCCGCCGATCAGATCGTGCATGCGGACCCTCTCTGACTCCCAGATGTCGTCAGGATTCATGCTGTGCAGCTTCCAGTGATTCCCGTCAAACCATGACCTTCGCCAAGCGAGCTTCATTCTGACTTCTGAGGCGACGTCGTAGCAGCAGCACTTGAAGTCGGCGAAGCCCATAGTCCCAGCGATTCCGTCGCGCATCGACGCGTCGAGGAGATAGCAGTTTCCTAGGGAGTCAGCGTAGCGTCCCAGGTTAGTCACTTTCTCGTAGCTGTTCAAGAACTGCAGGTTGCTCTTGCTCGGAGTTCCTCCACGTACGCACAACTCGTGATTTCCGACGACGAAGTAGACCTTCTTGTACTTCTCCGACAGCCACTTGAGCGTGTATGTCGTCGTCAGATAGTCGTTCGCTATGTCTCCGGCCACCAAGATAGCGTCCACGTCTAGAGGATATTCGTACATCTTCCAGATGTGCTCGAGCGTGTCCCTCGATGCTGACTCAGGAGGATCATCGAGCTTCCAGCGGTCTTTCTCTACCGCATAAGGAAACCAGACGTCCGTGTGTATGTCGGAGATTACGAACAGCTTCATCGATTACTTCTTCTTGTACTGAGAGACTGGAACGACCTTCCAGCCGTGCTTGTACCCGTACCACTTAGCGAACTCTTCTGCAGACTCCTTAGAGTCCCACGTCATCAGATCATCTTTGTCTGGGTTCTTCTCGATGCCGATCTTGCACTCAGTGATGTAAGTGCTCTCACCCTCGAAGTTGAACTCGATAGTCCACTCCGGCTTCTCAGCATCCAGAGCCTGATTCGCTAGATCCTTCAGATTCTCGTCGATCATCTTGATCTTCGACTCGTACAGAGCGATCGCTGTCTTGATCGCTCCGTTCTCCGGAATGCTCTCCGACTTCAGAATCTTGATCGCGTGAGCATACTTCCTCTGCTCCGCTACTAGCTCTTCCCTCTTCTGAACTGCTTCTTCTAGTGTCATTGCCATTGTCAACCTCTTTCAGTTTTTTGTTAAGTCTCTCGTTCTCGTTCAGCAGCGCCCTCACGTCTTTGAAGAGCGTGTTGTTCGAGAACTTCTCGTCAAACTCGTCGCAGAAGTCCTTCAGTCTAGCGATAGCGTCCTCTAGATTGTCGGGATCTTCTTCATCTTCATCATGCTTCACCAGCGACTCTGAGCACTTCTTGATCTGGTCTGTGTAGTCTTCGAACTTGTCGAACGAGAACTTGACCCGCTTTCCATCTCGGTACTCGTAGAACTCTGACATCCTGAAGTCTTTCACTTTCGGAAACTTGTCAGTGAAGTACTTGTAGAGATGCAGGTTCGTGAAGGTGCAAGAGTCAGCCTCTGTCTCCCATAGCCTGGTCGTGACTGCTCCTACGATGGCCGTCTTGTAGTATAAGTGCCAGCAGTCTTTTCCGTCGATCTGTATGCACGTGAGATCGAGACCAGCTCTCTCGAAGATCAGTCTGAATAGATACGAAGTGTCCGTCAGACTGTCGAACTTGTTCTTTTCGTCTTGCGTCATCTGAGCTTCAACTCTTTGAATACGAGTTCTTTGAATATATCCCAGTTCGCTTTGAGCTGATCGTAGATGTCGATCTTCTCCTCTGATCCTTCGCGTGGAGGCCAGGAAGACACGATCACTTCATATTCGCACTTAGACCAGAAGTAGTACATGCAGAGACGCTCTAGTCGCATCTCGATAGAGTACTCGATTAGCTCGTCAAGACTCTTGCACTTCTTGAACTCGTCCGACCACATGTTCTTCGTGAAGAATTCTTTCACTTCCTTCTGGGATTTCTTGAAGTCTAGCTTCTCTAGCTTTCTGAATTTCTTGATCAGACCAGAGAGCTCTCTCTTGATGACTGACCACTGACTGAAGTCGAACCAGTTCGCGAACTGGATCTCGTTCTTGTTGAACTCTTCGTATAGTACTTTGAATGTAGGTTTCATTATAAGCCTTCCACAGTAAATCTACAAAATTTCCGGCGATTATAAAAACCACCGGAAATGTAAAGATTTAATTACTGATCGAGAACTTCTAGCTCATCTTTGAAGTAATCTTTGACCTCTCTCAGTCGATCCAAGATAATATCTCCAAGTTCCCTATATGTGCGCGCGTCAGGTATAGAGATTCCGCATCTCCTCAGGAATCTGCTCACCTTAGTAATGCTTACATCTTCGTCTCCAAAGTCGATCTCCTCGCCAATTTCACCATGACACTTCTTAGCCATCATGAGAAGGATAGCGTGCTTTCTCGAGTTAAGCTTCTCGTCGCTCAGCTTGTCTAGCGTTCCTAGCTGTCTTCCGATTGTGCTGCTTTTTAATCTCTCCCAGTCTTTCTCTGTCAGAGGAGCTCTGCTGATGCTGTTGAGAGCTCTAATGATACTTGTTTCTCTCGCACTTTCTATGTTCTTCTCCTCTTCGCTCGGAGTATGAGAGTCATGTCGGTCCTTCCTGTGAGCATACAGCTCATCGAGGATTTCCCAGTACTTGTCGTCATTTCCTACTACTTCAGCGATGGCCCTGAGATCATAAGATCCGTCATCCTTCGTCAGAATGTTGAAGTCTATGCACCAGGCCTGAGTCCAGGATCCACGCTTTCTAGCGCCGCCTTCTTTGCTGAACTTGATCGGAATTCCAGCCAACTTACTGACCTTAGAGAATATGTATCTTCCGTAGCTTCTAGCATCGCGGCTATTCTGAGCAAATCCTTCTTTGAACCAAGCAGCGTAGTAGGTATCTCCTTTCCAGCTCGTATCTGACTTGATCTCACGGAACTCGCTTGACGCTTCGTTGAATGCCTTCTGGATGTCGCCCCACTTGTCTTTGATTATGAAGTCTACTAGCTTTCCGAGATCTCGGTCATTATCTTCGATCTCTTGAAGCATTTGCAGCACTGGCTTCTTGTAGCCTTCACCTGGATATGCTTCTATGAGGAGACCAGAACGTTCTAGAACAAGCATTGCTTCAGTCAACTTTTTCATTCCAAATTCCTTTTTCTTATTTATAGCGCTATGATCTTGCTAGCGAGACGAGTAGACAGGTCGAAGGAGATGCGGATGCCGCAGTCGTCTAGCATCTGCTCTAGCGTCTCTGCTACGTACTCACGGTCCACGTCTTCGGATTCCATCTTCTCGGAGACGTAGTCTGCGATGTCTTGAGCGTCGTCGTAGTTCAGCTCTTCGATGTTGTCGTAGAGGATCTCCGTGATCTTCTTCATCTTCTCGAAGGAATAGCTAGACTCTTTGATGAGCTTCTTTCCAGCCTTCTTGATAGTTTCCTTAGCTTCAGCGATCTCGTAGAGATCCTTGTTCTCCTTGAAGTAGTCTACGACTTTCTGGACGGAGTTGAACTTGTGCTTGTTGATGACGAACTTGTTGCGGATGAGCCATACGATCTTGTAGCCGCCCGAGACGGGAATGTCGTTCCACTTCTTGCATGCTTCTTGAGAGAACTCGAGGTTCGTCTCCAAGAAGTCGCCCTTGCGGTGATGGCTTCTGATGCGGCAAGGAAGTCCGATCTTCTCGAGCTCTTCCTTGAGAGCGTTCAAGCTCAGCTGCTCTTCTGCTGGAATAGCGAAGTAGTCGATGCGGTCCTTGATCTTCATTCTGCGGTCACGGAAGACTTCTTCCACTGCGCCAGACGGCGTGCCGTTACGTAACCATTTCGTTACATAGCGGTTAGGATCGCCGAAGATCGGAAGCCAGCTGACTGGAACCTTTCCGTCTTCCAGGTTCTTGTTCGGAATCAGACCTGCGACCCAGGACCAGTCGTAGAGCCCTTCCTTGTCGATCTGTTCCTTGAACTTGTCGTAGCCGTCGAAGCTGAAGTTCTCGTCGTTCAGCTTGAGACAGTAGAAGGTGTGGTCTCCGCCGTCAGCAGAGCACCTGCCGTCCTGATCCATCAGATATGTCATGAATGTGTCGAAAGTCTTCCTCTCTCGCTTTTCTGAGATTAGTTTCCGCATATAAATTCCTCTTTATAGGATATTTATACTTCTAGGGCTTTTCCGAGTTCGACAGCCGCTTTAGCTATCTTCATCTTCTTGTTGAGCTTCTGGAGCTCTGCATACATCATCGTAGCGAGGAAGACAGTGTTTACGTCCATCTGGCTCTCGTCGTAGATGGACAAGCGGCCTTCGCTCAGCCAAGTGTCGACCGGATCGCACCACGGGACAGCCGTCATAGGTCCTTCCGACGCGCCTTCAGTCTGGATCAGAACCAGGTATTCGCTGTTCTTGATCGGACTGATCGTGTACTCGGTCTGATCTTCATTGAAGCTCAATGTGATGAAGCCGTCCTCGGTCTTGTATTCGATGCGGCACGCTTTCCTCATGATAGAGGTGTTGATGATTCTCTTCATAGCTGGTCCTTTGTTGAAGTTACACAGTAAATATAAGAAAATCCGTGAGAAATCTAAATAGATAAAGTATAAATAACATAAACTGAGGTAATATCATGGACTTAAGCGAAATCAAAGATCCCGAACTGCTAGCTATGTTCGCAGAGTACGAGAAGGAGTTCAACTCCGTTCAGAAGAAGGCTGATCCTAAGAAGGCTGCTCCCGCAAAGCGTGGCACTGTGAGAGCTAAGATCGAAGAGACCAAGAGGAAGAAGGTTCGTCCGGTCCGCCGCGCTTTCGACTATGACGGCGGCATCAGAAACCTTCACTGGGAGTATCAGTAATGAGAACATTCGGAGAGTGCATCAACGAAGGATTCTTCGGCGACAGCTACAAGAGCTACAAGAACCGCGTTCTTGACGTTCTAGGCTCTATAGGAATCGTCATCGATCCTAGCAAGATGAAACATGCGGAGTCTTGGATTCGAGACTTCTACGCTGACAGAATGAGCGAGTTCGACTGCGCTTCTTCGATCCGTGACAACTGCTCTAAGTGGGACAGATTGACCGAGTCGTTCGAGAGATACGCTACCGAGATCGTCGACAGCGCACCTGCGCTCCAGAAGAAGAAGGCAGTCAAGCGCATCCAGACTATGGATCGCGTCCAGAAGGCTCAGTTCGACCACGTCGTTCTGACTCTATGTGGTCTCAAGAATCTAGATCCTAAAGAGTTCTTGGCTTCTCGCGGATACGACATCTTGAAGCTCGTCCAGGACGGAGCTCTCAACACTGACCAGATCATCGAGCGGATCGGACAGCAGCTGCTCGGCAAGAAGAACGAGAGCATGTCAGTCGAAGAAGCGCTAGAGATCATCCGTGAGTCTGGTCGTCGCGTCGACAAGAGCAACACTGACGCTAGCGACTGGATGGACATGTGCAAGAGGGAGATGATAAAGCTCGGCTACGGTCCAGTCACTGCTAACTCTTATGTGACTGACGAGTGGAGAGGAGAGTTCATTCAGGCTTTCAAAGACGGCTACACGCCGAAGGAAGCCGCTGAGCAGATGGATCGCTTTCTTGAAGAGCAGGAGAACGACGAGTCCTGATGAAATTCCGCTAACGAGAAAGAGACGGCCGTGAAGACCGTCTCTCTTTTTGTCCCTAAACAAAGACTAAACAAAGTCTGAACAATTTGTAAACAAGTTATTTACATCTTATCCACTTCTTGTTGGTAGATCTTCTGGATCTCGGCTCGAACCATGTCGCCGAAGACGGGACCAGGCTCATAGCCTTCATCCATCAGCTTGCCGCTGATGGCCGCTTGATCGATCTCCATCTTGCTCAGAGCGATAGCCTGAGGGATGTAGTTCGCCCAAGCGGGAAGATCTCGATTGTCGAGAATGCTGATGAACGTGTTCCAGTCGCCCTTGACGAACTCGATGAGCTCTGCCCAAGGCAGCGTCATCTCGTCGCGCTTAGCCCAGAACTTCTGGAACCACTTCACTTGCTTCTTCTCTTCTCTCGTGAGAAGGCACAGCTCAGCTTGTCTGTCGCTCTGGTGGCTGAAGAGAGTCATCATAGCGAAGACAGAAGTCTTGCCGAAGTCCCTAGACCGCAGAGCAGCGACGTGAAGAGCGTGGTAGTCGATCCACTCGAACATAGGATGATTGTCCAGCGCGTCGAGCTTGCCGAGCTTGTTCATGAAGAGCTGGAAGCCGCAGTCCTTGTTCTTGACGGCAGCGATCTCTTTGCGGACCCTCTCGTTAGAGAGACTGTTCAGAAGAGCAGCGTTCGTCTTCATCGCAGCTTGTGTCTCAGCTTCGATCTCGTAGCCGAAGTTGACAGAGAACCTGATGCCGCGAATGATGCGGAGGGAGTCTTCCTTGAAGCGTGCGTCAGCGTCGCCGACAGCTCGAACGATGCCGACGTCGATGTCGTGAATGCCGTCGAAAGGATCGATCAGGTTGCCGTCACCGTCCATGCCGATAGCATTCATCGTAAAGTCTCGACGTGCAGCGTCTTCCTTGAAGTCTCTCGTGAAGTCTACCGTGTCGGGATGACGACCGTCGCTGTAAGCGCCGTCCTTGCGGAACTGAGTCACTTCGAACGGATAGCCGTAGATGTGGAAGACGAGGATCGTGCCGTGAGCTTCGCCGTTGTTGCTCTCCGTGCGGAAGCAGTTCTTCAGCGCATCGATTGGCATGTTCGTAGCGATGTCCACGTCGTGGATCTCGGGCTTGTCAGTCTGACCGAAGCCCCAGCGGACGAGATCGCGGACGCAGCCGCCGACCACGTAAGCTTCATGGCCGAACTTGTTGATCTCCTTGCAGAGATCCATGCCGCAGCGCAGAGCGTCTGACTGTATGTACTTAGTCTCAATTCTCATTAGTTGGTCCTTTGTTGAAGTTACAGAGAAAATATAAGTAAATCCGAGAGAAATCTAAACCGTAAATTCTAGATTAACCTAACATGCATGGTGGAAGGTCTTCTGGAGCAAGGAAATCGTCAGAGGTGTTCAGCTTAGGTGCGCCACAAGTGTCGATTATCTTCTGTGCACGTCCATAGGCTTCATCGACAGTCAGTTCACCAGAAGAGAAACGGTCTTCAATACAACCGTTGTATCGGATGTATGCGAGATCCTCACCAAAACTTTCGATAAATGTTCCACGAGGAAACTTATCCAGCTTGAGTTTCGATCTGATTGAATTAAGGACTTTTCTCGCATTTTCTGCTGCGGTAGCCATATTAACCTCTATTTACATTGTAGTACTGTCTCAAGCCGAACTCATCTACGTTCTGTTCTACGACATCTGCAGGAAGACGCTTGAATGAGAATTCCAGATCGTGAGCATTGCTGTCGCAGTTTGGATCTCTTGGTTTGTAATGATATCCATCTATGTGGAAATTCTTATAGTCTGCTTCTTCAAGTCCATAAGACTTGCACTTTTCCGCAAATGCCTCTCTTACTTCATCATCGTCTGCATTGCCATCATCAAACTTCTCTGCATAAGCGTTCAAGTACATCATAGTCATGTGTACTGCTTTCATCTGTTCAATGTCAGCGTCATCATAGACACCAAGTTCGCCTGACTTATAAATATAGTCTCCGTCATTCGTGTCCATTTCTGCTTCATACTTATATGTCCATTTCATTTTTTGTCTCCTTTATTTTAGTATGTGATGTGTGAGACCATCTCGATCTGTCGACACAGGAACTCGTATAGATGTCCGCGCTCGATTCCTATCAGCGCCGAGTACTCAGGAATGCCTCGAACGGGCTTCAGGTTCAGATCCTCGTACCACTGATTGTAGACTATCCAGCCCTCGTCGCAGATCGTCATATCTTCATCACGCTTTCCTTTGCGGGACTTGTCATACATGATCTGGACGAACGTCTTTCCTTCCTGTGATGAAATTGTAACGTCGATCCAGTCGGGATAGTCGCTCATCACGTCTAGCGCTGTCTGCTTAGCTTCTTCAAAAGTCATCAGTACTCCTTTCTTCCTAGTTCTGCGGTTCCTCTGCCGTCAAAGCAGTAGAAGTGTGTCTTAGTCAAGACCGGAACGCGACCGCGATGAGCCCTCCTCATAGCCTGCTCAGCCTTCCAGGTGAGCTTGAACTTGGCGACAGAGTCAGACGTGTATTCTCCAGTCACCTTGACATGGTCTTTACAAACCGACAGTCCCAGTCGATCTTGAACATCGACATCACTATCGAGAATGTACTTCATAGCGGACATAGATCCTCCGTTTTCGAGTTGTACAATGAAAATATAAGAAACTTCTATATTTTTGTAAACCCGAGCGGATATAAATAAAGAGAATAAGGAAATCGAGAATGAGTCTTGTAGATTCAGCACTTAAATCAGCACATAAACTAGTCGACAGCATGGGCAACGGTGGAGTCGCTGCCGTTCACTCATCAAATAAGCTTCACGGAGACGGTTTCGAGCTAACTTGTCTAGGCTGGGCAATTCGTGGAGTAGACCCTGTCAATCTCTGCTCATGGGAGGAAGTCAATCACGTAGGCGATGACAAACCAGACGAGCTCGGATTCATAAGAGACTTCAGCTACAAGTACGTCATTTATGCAGTTCACTACTACGGTTATCCGTCAAAGCTGCAAGAAACGAAATTCTTCGTGGACGATCTCGGTTCACTCAAGACAAAATTAAGAGAGCATAGGAAGGAAGTTATGAAAGAAGAAATGTCAATGGACGAAGCCATGAAGATTCTTAAGGAATCCGGAAAGAGAGCTATCAACGAGAGCTATCTCGAAGAGGCTAACGTAGAAGAGCTATATGAGCTGGCTGGAAAGTCACTCCAGTTCGCTGACCAGGTTCACTGCTGGCACTGGTGCTGCCAGTCCGGATTCCAGCACACGCACTTCGAGGCGATCTACGACGCTCTGAGAGACTTCGCAGATGAGCTCGTCGAAGTCTGCTTGGCTAGCGGAAAGAACATCAGATTCAACCTTCAGAGCGAGATGAAGGCCGACTCTATGAACTTCGAAGCTCAAGAAGCCGTAGAAGAGATCGAAGACTTCATCGACACTGTTCAGGCTACTGGCGAGAAGTTCGAAGACTACAGCGAGATCACTGCTGTGTTCGACGACATATCCAAGACTCTGTCGAAAGAGCTCGGACTGATCAAGAACTTCATCTAAACATAAAGAGACCGAGACTTCAATCTCGGTCTATTATTGTAGCCTATACGCGTACTCTGATCTACTTTCTTTGCGCAACAGCAGCTAGCGCTAATTGACCCATCAAGAAGGATCTGAGCATGTCGGGTTGAAGCTTGCTGAGCATTATGCTTCTCATCTTCATCTTCACAGGTTCAAGACGAATGTCGAGCGTGTACATGCGGTACGTGATGAACCTGTTGTCGATCCAGAGGTCCCAGCCGTGTTGACCTTTCTCCATGTTGAACCACTGCTTGTTGTTAGTCCCGTAAGAGACGCTCAACGTGGGATTGTTGAATTCGTTCACTCCGAATACGACAAGATCTGGTTGATCTTTCCATAACTCGTCTACGATCTCTTTGGCTTCATCGAACTTCATTCTTTCTTCTCTTCGGTTTTAGATTCTTCTTTAGGTTCTTCTTTCGGTGGAGCGAAGAGCTCTTCTAGGTCTAGAGTCTTCTCTTGGTTGATATTCGGATCTTGGAACTCTTCATCATTCATCATCGATTCGAACTGCCACTGGTCCAGCTTCTCCTCATCTCCAGACTTGATCGAAGCGACCAGACCACGCTCGGCGCAAGCCTCGAAGTAGTGGAAGAGGCAGTCAGACGTAGAGCGGTCGAAGAGCAGCAGATCGATTGCGCCGATCGAGTCCTTGAAGTCTTGGTAGTCCTTGTAGCCGCGACGTATCAAGTCAGTGAGAGCCTTCACGACGGACTTCTTGTACTCGCTGCTGTGCATCTCGCCGTAGCGCTTGTACTTCTCTGCTCTGAAGATCGATCCTAGCGGATAGTCAGAACCCACGTACCACGTCCGGTGCGTCAACAGCGCCTCTAGATAAGCGTCAGTGCAGTAGACTTCGTCGACCTTGGGCTCGTTCTCTTCTCCATCTTCTTCGAAGTCAACCACGCACCCGATCTGAATGTGAGCGTAGTCGAACGATTCGACGAGCTCCTGGATCGTCTCTTTCTGGTACTTGCAGAACTGGTACTTGACTCCTTTGAACTCGGCCGTGATAGCGTTCTGGCTCGTGTGCAGAATCTCGCATTTGCCCATCTTCTCGGAGAACTCTTTGTTGTACTCATCGATGCAGTTCTCTATTCCGTCTAGGTCGATCTCTTCCTCGTTCCAGCCTCCGAGTCCGTAGCCTTTCTTAGGGAAGAAGACGTCGATGTCGTGGCACTCGCCAGCGTTCAGAGAGTTTCCAGCGATCCAGATCTTCTCAGAGAGTGAGCTGATGCAGAGCTTCAAGAAGAGCAGGTTCGCTCGGCTCGACAGCCTACGCTGGATGTTCTGGTCGATGATGTCTTGGATTTTGTCAGAGGTCATATATTTCTCCGTGTTTAGGTTTCTTCATTAGTCCACAACGATGTATCTGCTCTTGAACTTCTTGCCCTTCTTCCGGGCTTCTTTTTCGGCCTTCTCGTGTTCGGCGACAATCCACCAGTATTCTCGGTAATACTTGATCATCCGCTTCGCGCCTTCAACTGTCTTGAAGCCGACACGATTATCAAGACCGTCCCCTTTGACCAGCTCGAATTCGCCAGTCATATTGTGCCGCTTCTCGATGTATTCGCAGTATTCACTATAGGGGAAGCTGCTATAGAAGAACAGCCCCTTCTGCTGCGGGATATACAGCGTCATATTGTACTTCGGACTGAAGATTTCCTTAATTCTCCATGTACTCATCAGTTTACCACCTCACTATGATAGATTCAAGTCTGCCAGAGCCATTTTTACAAAGCTGAACCTTGTAACCCATCTTTTCAATTTCTGCCATCGCTGCCTCCGTTCTTCGCCTTAGACTCGCGGACTGCGTCCATCGTGTAGGTGTGGATCATCGTCGTGATGTCCCTCACGATGTTCATTCCGCTCTCGCCGAGCTCCTTAGCGACTTCAGTCTGTGAGAAGCGGTTGATCGTCTCGACGCCAGCGACCATGTAGACGGTCTTGCGGTCTGGCATGATCGCAGCCATGAGAGCGAAGACGATAGTCAGCGTGAACGCGATCACTGGCCACTTCTTGCTAGTTCCAGCTGGCGGTTCATCATTGTTGTATGTGTTGAAGCCTCCGCACATGTAGATGATGTATATGACTCCGCCGAGAGCGAGAATTCCCGACATGAGTCCGCACGCGATGCATAGTCCTTCAGCGGCTGGAGCGAGTAAGAGAAGATAGGATAGTGTTGTCATTGTTTGTCTCCTTAAAGGTATTTCTTCATAGGTCCGAGCGAGCGCTTGCACTTCGCGTCCGCGTACAGGTCTCCATCGTATCCTGCGTGTTTGAGCTCACGCAAAGCGAAGTCTAGCAGGATCAGATCTTGCGGCAGCTTCATAGGTTGTCCGCCATACAGCGCATAGATAGGTTTCGAAAGCTTATTATTCTTTTTCTCGCTCATACTTTCCTCGGTTCAAGTCTATATGCTTTGGCCGATATGACTCGTCTCTTTCAAGTCGTTTCAAAGCATCAATCGCATTGAGACAAACTTCACGGAGTTCGTCTTCATCATTGACATACGATAAGCAGTCTCCTAGATCGTTTCCGTTCAGCGTATACTTTCCAGTGCTCGTCTCTCGCCATAGAGCTTCATAGAATCCATAGAAGATTCCGTGGTTCGAGAGAACATAGTTGCTCCACCATGCAAAGGAAGATCTGCCGTCTCTGAGCATAGGTGACGATACGTATGCTACGACATTGTCCATTCCTGGACCAATTTTGGTATATTCGACCTCAAGTCCACACTCTTTGCATATAGCTGAAAATTCTTCTTTCGACATCGTTTGTTCGCTCATATTCCGAGTCCTTTCCTGAATACGTCTTCAGCGACGAGCGCCTCACGGAACTCTTCAACATTGAAGTTGTCAATATTCTCCGAAGTGAAGTCAGTGCTGATCCCTCGCCAGGTCACCTTTACACGAGGTATGCCGTCGAGCGAGGTAGTGATGATCTCGACTTCAGCTCCGTCGAGATCTAGCTCTTCTTCAATCTTCTTAGCGAACTTTTGCAGTTTCTTCATAGAGATTATTCTCCGAATTCCTTCTTGAGCTCTTCGTATTGCTTGCGACGACGTTCCTTCTCAAAGGCTTTTTGTTCAGCCTGCGCCTTCTCGAACTTGGCCTTCTCTTCGGCTTCGCGAATACGGCGTTCCTCGTCCTTGATCTTCTTCAGTTCTGCATACGCTTCGTCTCGTGTCTCTTTGCAGAAGCACTTCTCGCACAGCTCTGCAGGAACCGTGAACGTCTCGCCGTAATTAGTTTCGCCCGACACGGTCCAGTCGACCGTGATCTCGTACCGGTCACCTTTCCGTTCGATACCCTTGAACTCGTAATATCCTGCGCCGCTGATATATATCGAACCGAGCTTGTTGGCTACCCAGTACGTCAAGTCATAGAGCTTGTCCAGCGTTTTGCTCGCCTCGACGTATCTGTCGATGTTTTCTTTACCGGTCATAGTTTGGTCCTTTTGTTGAGGTTACATAGACAATATAAATAAAACAGAAGCTTTTCTAAACCCCTATAGTGGAGATTTTATGAGATTATCTGAATCTTTGACCAAATTGGTCAACCTAGGCGTCCAGTTCTTGACCGAGGTCGAGGAGAAGGAAGCTGAGTACATCAGCGCCTTGCGCAAAGCTGTCTTGAAGAAGGCTGAGGAAGAGAACTTCAGCCCCGATCTAGACCAGCTAGAGTCTGTCATGTTCGAGGCTTTCGATCAGGACATCCCGTTAGAGACGGCTAAAGAGCGCGTATGGCTCGCCGTCTACGTCGACCGTGATGCTGGACCGGAGGTGGTAGAATGAGCCTTCTAGACATGATTCTTGAGCGAGAATTGACTCCCGAGCAGAGAGAAGCGAGAAGAGCGAGAGCTAAGGATCGTCGCGAGAAGAGAAAGGCTGAAGCTGCATCATCTTCATCAGAGAATCCTAGGGGACCTAAAGAGCTTGATCCTGCAGCTCCAGTCGACGTCAGCACAGGATTCATCAAAGTTCAGTGGAGCATATTCAACAAGAAGTACTTCGAAGGGACGCTGAAAGAACCACGCTTCTTTATGCCGAGCAAGTCTGGATCGCTTGGAAAGTGCACGTCAGACTATGACCCTAGAAAGAACGAGGTATTCTGCTCGGCTATACGAGTAAACGAAGACGTTCGAAACTATCAGACGTTCAGAAACGTCTTAGTTCACGAGATGGTTCACCAGTGGGCGTACCAACAGATCGACCGAGAAGACATCAGAGGAGCTAACGCCTACGGCATGGCGAGAAGCAGAAGATGGTGGAACGCTCTGACGAGGTCGATGGGCAAAGACGGTCATCACGGCATCTGGCTCGCGAAGTGCGAAGAGCTGATGAGCAAGTTCCCTTATCTGAAGCTAAACAAGTTCGGTCAGACGGATGAGCTAGAAGACACTGGAGAAGAGAAGGCTGCGGCGATCAAAGCGACTCAGGGAAATCACATTGTTCTCTGCGAGCCAGGCGGAGGAAGACACAAGTACTTCTACTATCTAACGGATGAAGGCTTCAACAAGCTCAAGAAAGACGTAGAGGAAGGAAACAGACAAGGAAAGTGGGTCGAGTACAAGTTCGATCCAGAGAAGCTCGCCAGAGAGAAGCTGACACCTGTGAGCTATGCTGGAAATAGCGCATTCAAGGGCAGCTACCTGGATAACCTGTTCGAGAGAGACGTCGTGAAGGAATGGGACTCTGTCTATCTCGGAGGTGAGAAATCCTATGGTAGACGCAGTAGAAGTCGTTTCCGTCTCTGGTGATAAATAAAAAGAGGAAATTATGAAACTACACGAAGCGCTAAGAATTATCAGAAGATCCGGCATGAGCATCACCGAAGCTAGATCTTTCGACAGAACCAAGAAAGAAGCTGCCGCTAGAAGGCTGATCGACGCTTTCCCTGACTTCTCATACGAACGCAGCAAGAAGCCGCTGACAGACGAAGAGAAGCGCAAAGCAGATGACGCTGCTGCTCCTTTCGCAGTCAACGACGTCGCTGGCTGGGCTAACAGAAGAGGCAAGGACCTGTTCGACCGCAAAGAGCGTGAGACTCTCTACTACCTGTCGAACGCTCACTACGAGAAGGTGCGGAACGATGGACGAGACGCCGAGATACGCCGCTACAATCAGAACATCTACAACCGCTACAAGAAGTGCCTAGAAGTCTGGCCAGAGTACAAGAGGAAGGTTGTCGACAAGCTAGTAGCGAACGGATACGAAATCGTCAAGATCGAGTACGCTGATCACTTCTACGACTTCGATGAGCTCATGAAGAATATCAAAGATGCCCTTCCTGGCGCTGAGCCGCTAGACGGAAGCAAGATTCCTTACAAGATCACAATGAGAGTCGAGAACAGCGTCGACTCGTTCCGGTTCGAGACTCCGATCAATATCGAGCAAGTGACTCTCGGAAACAGCGACGCGCTGAGAATTCTCGCCCAGAACTCGAACGGCAAGGCTAAGGCATGCGCTGCTCTAGAGAGATACCGCGACGAGAACCGAAACACTTGGTACATTCCGATGGACATCTTCATGCCCGCTGCTATCGAGTTCGCACACGCTGACGACTTCCTCGACGAAGAAGATGCAGCTGCAGTTAAGAAGAGCGCTGACGCTAACGACGCATTCCAGGCTGGCGCATCTGAGTTCTATAGAACAGCAAAGTATCAGGGCGACTAAGCTAGACAAGACACTGTCTGGCTAGAGAATCCGGACGACGAGGATGAGATCATCGAAGCTCTGAGCGATATTCTCAGTGAAGGCAGTCCAGAAGTAGAGATTCTGTCAGTCAACTAGAAAAGGGTTTCAATATGAAGATGTCATTTGAGGAAGCGATCGACGTCTTAGCATCTGAGCCTCTCATTCTAGAGTCTAAGTTGCCGAGAACGGCAGAAGAGTGGAAGGAGATCTCAGAGATCTGGCTGAAAAAGAGAGACGAGCAGATCAAGTTCCTTCAGGACAACCCACAGTGGATCGGAAGACCAGCTGAGCTGAGCACTAAGAAGCTCATCACAAAGTACGACGGCTACTATAAGCAAGCGTTGAAGAAATCTCGGGATCTAGAGAATAGAAGAAAAGCTAGCGAAGAGTGGTGGGAAAGAAATTACGACTTCGTCAATAATCGATGGGGATGATGAACAACTACGACTTAGATCGCGGTGACTGGATCTACTGATAAATAGACTATGAGAGAAGAATACACTAGAGAAAATTATCCAACTTTCGGCAAGAAGTACGCTGGAGAAAAAGCAATTATCAGCCTCACGTCTTGGAAGGCCAGGATCGACACCGTATCAAAGACACTGTACAGCCTTCTCAAGCAGTGCCCTGGCTTTCACATCGTTCTAGTCCTCAGCGAGGAAGAGTTTCCGAAGATGATGGACGAGATTCCATCGAACTTGAAGTTGTTTGTCAAGAACGATCTCATCGAAGTCTTATGGGTCTACAAGAACTACAAAGCGTTTAAGAAAGTCCTCTTCACGATGGACAAGTATCGCGACGTTCCTGTCATTAGCGCTGACGATGACTGCATCTACACATGCAACTATGCTGAGATGCTATACAAGAAATGGAAAGAAAATGAAAATTCAAGAGTAGGTCTAGAATCAGTCAGTAGATTTGGGCTTAAATTATTATGTGGATATTCTACTCTATTTCCACCAAATGCTTTTAGTGGTTTTAATAAAGAAATTCTAAATGAATTTCTTAAATATAAATTAACAGAAGACGATATGCTTTATGCCTTATTATGTAAAAAGTATAACATAAAAAACATACCTCTGGGCTTTCATGTACAAAAGAGATCTAATACAATAGCTTGTATATTTCATAATCAAATAGAACCTCTATCAAATGAACGTCATTATGATAAAAGGTCTGATTATTATACAATGAAAAAACTATTGAAGTTGTAGCATATCCCCTATAAGCTTATCAGCATTAGAATTCTTAAAAATCTGTTTCCCGTTTGCTGGTGTAAAAGTCAGCTCGCCTAAATACACCATACCGTCTATTTCATAGAAGTCTACTCTAACCATCTTAAAATCTGCAGATAGCTTTTTCGCATATTCGACCATCAATTCATAATTCTCAGGTCTTGGAATATTGCTGATCGACCCATAATCTCTCCAGTCATATATTGGAGCATACTTCCAATCCATATCATAATGAGAGATCTTCTCAGACGTTCGTCTATCAGTTATAACTTGCCAAAACCTAGGAACTCCATTGAAACAAAATAGCTTATAGTCTGTAAGATCAGATTTACCGATATTTGATTTGAACTCTTCGATATATATCTTTCTAGGAATTAGCTTATAATGTAGTTCACTGAATTTTGAAAAGTCAGTATTTAGCCACTTCTTAAGTTTCATCTTCGCTTCAGATAAATTCAATTTCGACTTGTCTTCCACGATTATATTCATTGCGCTTCCATGATTGCATTTAATTACGAAAGACTTTGGCAATTCCGAGAGATCTATCTCGTCTACATTATTATAGACTTTCAGAATAGGAATGCATATATCTTTACCTAACTTCTTTTTACAATATTCATGAACAGTTATCTTATCAGTGCAGTATGTCTTTAGAAAAGACGAGTCGTGTATTTTAAGCCATTGTATCTTCTCGGTGAATGTTGACGGATGCTTAATGTTCTTGTTAGGGAACATCTTCTGTATATTGCTCTCCTGAGATAAGCAATACTCTTCCCAACTCGGCATAAATTACCTCTCGAATAAGTTAACGACTCTATTGTCTTCGTTTAGAGCAAATGTGTAAAGCTTAGAATAGAAGATCGGAAAGTCCTTGACGAAGGTCTTAGATCCCGGGCTCTTTCGATTCTTGCACTTATACTGCCACTCTTTGTTGGATACGAACTGATAATGATAGAGAATCAAGTCTGCATCGTCCGGAGTTGCCGTTACCTGCCAGCTATTCTTCACTTCAGTTCCATAGATGGTCTTTCCTGGCTCGTATCTTCCATCGATCAGTGGATCATGTGTACTGTGGCCTATTCTGTCAGACCACTCGTATTTGTGTGTAGTGAGCACAAATGTCTTCACAGGTTTATTTCCAGCTTGCCATACCTGACTAGCCTCATTTGACCACGCAGTAGCGTTTAGAATCCTATGAGGATTCGTTCTCTCATCGGTGAATTTAGATGGGAATAGATTTCTCCAGCCGATGCATATCTTGCTCCAGTCTCTATGTGACTTACACCAGCTGAGCAAGAAGGCGTCGATATTGTTCTGATACTTGTCAGATACGTATAGATACTCATCATCATCAATAGGTAGAACCCACCAAGCAGGACTCTCATTGTTGATGTATCTATTGTACAGGTTATACTGATCTGGCCAGCCTTTCACTAGCTCATAGCTTACCTTATCTTTATACTGATCGCAGACAGACTTTATGTCTACTAAGCTCTCGTTATCGAAGATGTGGCAGTGATCGAAGCCGATGATGTCCAAGTGCCAGTGCAACCAGTCTTTAAAGTCGGTCAAGTTGTAAGACTTAGTTAGAAGAACAACTTCAGTGAGATATTTCTTTTGCATACAAGCTATTTATTCTAGTACTTCAGATCTTCCCTGTAGCCTTCCAGCAGCTTCTTTCTGACTTCGTCGAGCACCTTGCCTAGACGGTTCTCGCCCTTCCAGCTGTTCTCGTCGTCTGCTAGCGGATCTGCTTCACGAAGTCCGATGCCCCAGATCATGTCTACTGGACTAGCCTCTACGAATTTCTTTCCTTCGAGAGCCGGATCAGTGATCTTGTCTAGCAAGACTCTGTTCTGGCTGTACTTGCTGAGGCACGCCTTGAGCATGATGTCGTAAGAGACAGCGTTCCAAGCGTCCTGGTCAAAGTCCTTAGTCGTTCTCCCGAGCTTCTTAGCGAGATCAGATCTTCCTTCGTAGAAGTCTAGCTTCTCGATCAGGTTCATCGTGTCCAAGTCGCCGAAGTACAGAGCCTTGCTCCAAGCGTAGCACTGCTCTACGCTGAAGAAGCGTCGTCTGTCTCCATCGAACGTGACCGTCTCTATAGGAGACCATGCGAAGTTGCTGGGCCACTGGCCCCAGAACAGAATGTGCTTATCAGTTATCGTCATCTTTCTTCCTCATACTTACTCAAGCATTATGACGGTTTTCCACTCGCCACAATCGCAGTTGTTTTCATCATAGACTTCATCGATAGGCTTGTCTGCAATCTTGCTCCATACATCCATATCGTCAGGAAGCTTCTCTAGCTTCTCTCGCAGCTCTTTATTTGTCATAGGTAGTTGCCATCTCTCAAGTCTTTGTATAATTGTTCTTGTCTCTTGTTTATTTCGATCCAATCTTGACTTCCATAAGGACAGCAATTCAGCAACTGTGTCGTTTGACCTAGAGCAGTAGTCAACTCGCTGAATGACATCTTAGAATCAGAGCTCTTCGTCATCTCTCTTCATCATTATGCAAGTCGGTCGCGCTAAGCAGTGTTTCACGAAGAGTTCCAGATCCATTTATGCTGCACACTGCTTCCAGCGCTTCAAGGCTAATCTTGAACGGAATTCCGTTCCTCGTATAGTTTACGACGTATGACATGTCGTCACTATTGTACGACATAGTCAGCTCACCGCCTATCTCTGCTACGACCGACTTGAGTTCTGCAAGGAACTCGCTTTCTTTGAATTCTATTTCCTGTGTCATTCTTCGAATCCTCTCAGTCATTTTCACCAGGTGATGTACAAGTCAACCCACATCACGTTGGTCCCAAGATAGCATCTCACGTCTGGAGTCACTTTAAACCCAGATTCTCTCAGCTGACGCACGATCTCGTCAGCGACGTCTGTGCGGTTGCACAAGTCTTTCAAGGAATAGATAGCCGCGTCAGTGTAACACGCGACCTTCCTTATCTTGCGCTCTATATCGTTGACATAGTCGCTTACGAGCAGGTTGAATGTATTCTTGTGTCCCACCTTCTCGTCTTCTGCTGAGTGTCTCTGGCTTCTTGCTTCTTCTGCTGTCATCGTATACTCCTATAGTTTTTAATGCAATATCTGTATGTCTAACAATATATAATTTATCCATTATTTCCATTCTTCCGGTTTAATTTCCAGTAATCGCTTTGTAATATTGTCAGAAAGAGCAAGCAATGACACTTGTTCTTCGGCGTCACCCATCTTCGTAATCCAAGACATCATTGCTGCCTTGGCCATATACGGATTGTTACCGAGGACTACCACCATATCGGTAGCAAGCTTCTTCCAGAATTTCAAATCGTGTTCCATTAGTTTTCCTTATTTTTCTTGAAAATTCCAGCAATAGAATCAATAATCAGGTACACAAAAATCATACCCATAATTGTTAATCCCGGATTATTCTGACAGAAATTTAAAAATGCTTCCATTATTTAGTCTCCCGCGGATCTTTCCACTTTTTGATTTCTTTAGTTTTCTTGTACAAGTCTAAAGCCTTGTCTTTTTCGCCTTCCATCCAGTAGTCGTTTCAACCTTTACGCCCTTTGCTAGATCAGACAAAATCTCTTGGTCGATCGCATCAGCGCTCGTCATTCGGTTATCACTCATCATCTGCATTCTCATCTTTCCATTTCTTGTAAGCTTCAGCTCTGTGCTTGTTGAACGTCTTCGGATCGACTTCTTGCAGCTTCGAGTAGTCTCTGTTGCACCAGTAGTCCACATACAGATTGCCATCCTTGCCTATGTTGAACATCTCTTCTGACGCGTAGTTAATCTCAGCGAATGGTGTGATGCGCATATCCTTCAGATCGTCATCATCTTGGAGATGAGAGTAGTCAGGAAATTCCCATCCTCTTCCAACCTTCTCTATACTCTCGTAGATGAACTCCTGCCAGAGCTTAGACTTGTTCCAGTACTTGTTGTCTCGGTCAGTTCTGAGACCGAGAATCTTGATCATGTATGTTCCGCCGTATGGTGACTTGAAGCATCTTCCGACTAGCTTCTGAGCAGTCTCTTCTGGCGCATCGAAAAAGTCCATAATGCGCTGAAAGAAGTAGTCCTCTAAGTCGAACGGCTTTCCATCTCTCATCAATCCTAGTCCCTCTGGAAAGTCTTCTACCTTCGAATTCAACTTGAATAGCTGCTGAATGTTCATGTCTTCTAGTTTCATTTCTCTTTCCTCAGTAGTGGACAGCGCTTCGGCTTGTGATACTCCAAGCCGTCTGATCCGATTCGTTCTCTCTGGTATCTCGTCTTGTTGTGTGAAGTCTTCACGACTTCGAAGCTAGCGAGATCGATGTTGAAGTTTCCAAGTCCGCAGTACCGTCTCCAGTTGTGCGGAGTGTTCTTTAGCTCTACTTCTACAAAGTGTTCGCAGTCTTCGCAACCTCTCATCCCTAGTCTCCAGTCTCGTTGATTTGTACAGTCGTGTCTATCTCGCCGACGAACATTCTGTCCTCTTCCGTGAAGTCAAACCACGGATATTGCTTATACTTCTTTCTCTCTGCCGTCATAGTAGCTTTAGCTCTGCCCTTATTGGGATAGTGGGTAGCCTGACTCAAGTCATCAGTCCAATGTCCACCGGAACCTTTGCTAGTCCAGTAGTGAATTTCGCCATTCCAGCCAGAGTGATACTGTCTCGGCCGACAGCAGAGTACCCAGGTCTTCAGTTTTGCTTCAATCATCTTTCTTCTCCATATTGATCTTCGGTCATCGATCATATCTCCAGTTAGTGTAGTTGAAGCAGAATCCGAGGATCCAGAACGATCCGTCATAGCACCTGTCTCTGCCCTTCTTTGCGCCGTTGTTGTGAAAGCTCAAGAAGCAGCGTAGAGTGTGTCTGGGACACCACTGGATGCAGAAGGTCTTAGTGCCGTGATCCCACCACTTCTCGAACAGCGTCATAGATCTCCTCTCAGATATGCGTTTACCATGTCTATCTGGTCGTAGCCGTCAGCGATCAAGTCTAGAATCTTTCCAGAATCATACTTCTCCTCGATCTTCTTTAGCGTCTCAGTCTCTTCCTTAGTGAAATCGTCATAGGCTTTCTGAGCCTTCTCTAGATCTTCATCGATTGATAGACTGATGTCCGTGATCGATGCGTCGCCGAACTCGTCGACGAGCTTATCGATGAAATCCTTCTTTCCCTGGAGCTCCAAGATCTTGTTAGATCTCTTAGCGCACTCGTTTCTGTACTTCTCTTTGTCTTCAATCATCTTCGCCTCTCTCTTCGGCTTATCACCATTATACGGTTTCTTCTCGGTTTCGAGCAGCTTGGCCATCTTTGCTGTGGCTAGGTTGGCTGTCGCTTCCGCAATGCCCAGCGCATCTTCAGACTTTACTGCGCATTGAAGTTCGATTTTGGCCAGTTCGACCGGATCAATGGTCTCGTTTGCTGCCCACGGAGGAAGTTCCTCTTCCTTCTTGTCCTCTTTCTTCTTCAGCTTATCCTCTACATGAGCTAGCGACTCAGAGATGAGGAAGTTGATCGCTTCCTTGTTAGCGTCAGTCAGTTCGCCGCAAAGCTCTTGCTCGACGAACTTCTTAGTCGCTATCTGCAGCATCTCGACAAGGAACTCTTCTTTCTCTCTGAGCTTCTCGTCAGCTTTCTCAGCGAACTCTTTCTTCCACTTCTCGGCAGACTCTTCGAGGAACTTAACCTTGTTCTCTATCACGATGTCTATTCCAGCCATCAGAGCGTCGACATCTTTCTCCAGATAGAACACCGTCTCGTCCGGATTGAACGGATGAGCCTCTTGAGCGTTCAGCTGGTGATACCACAGAGATCCGTCTTCGCTGCTCTTGTAGACTTTTACGTATCTAGGTCTCTCTACCCGCATCTTCCTGCTCCTCCAGATACTTCGGGTCTGTGTATGACCTCTAGCCATTTGCGCTGTAGAGCTGGTCTAGGGTCGATTGCGCTGCTCTCATTAGGATTCACCTCGTTGAAGAACTTAAACTTCTGCGGGATGTACTTTACGGGCCTTATGCCAGTGATCCAGAGGCAGAACGAGTACCACCAGTCGTCAGCGTTCGTAGCGATGATCTCGTCGTTGAGCTCTTCCCAGAGGAACGGCGTGAAGAATCGAGGACGATATAGCGTTCCCGCGCCGTTGACGCACTGCTGACCCTGATACATGCCGCGACAGAAGTTGTTCGATATGATGTGCTCTGGATTCGCCTCAGCTGCAGCTTCCATAGAAGCCAAGAAGCCCTTAGGATAGAGGACGTCGTCATCGACAGTGATGATCTTCACGTCCTTGTCGTAGAACTTCTTGACTGTAGGAATGAGCTTCTTGAAAGCCTTAGTGTTGCGTCCCACCCAGTTGATCGACAGAGACATATCTGCAGTCGGAGACTTCCAGAACAGAAGCTCGTTCGGAAGGTCCTTCTCTCTCTTCGGAAACTCTTCCTTGCTGAGATTGAGTTCGACGACTGTCAGTGATCTCTCACAGTAGCTGTTGACGTCAGCCAGACTGTTCAGGACAGGAACGACGTTGTTGATGCGTCTCGCCCACGATGTCATGCTCACTACGATCATTCGACAGCTCCTTTGGGATCAGACGGATCTTCCCACCAGTCCTTCTCCCATGCTTCGAATGCGTCCTTGATGTCGTTGTCTTGCTCGATGAACGCTTCTAGCTTAGCGATGTGGTCATCACGTTTCTGGATCGCCTTGACGAGCTCTTCATCGTCGTCGAAAGGCTCTAAACTCTCTAAGTCTCTGTAATCGTGTATCATAAGTCTGCTCCCGGTCTGATGTTCCAAGGTAGATCTCTCTCGTCGATAAGGATGTTAGTCGTCTTCGGACCGCCAGAGATAGTCTCGTGAGGACCGTCTCCTACGATCGGTCTCTCTCCGCCAGCCTTAGCCTGAACGGAGTAGTCTGGCTCTCGCATCTCTTCGGAAAGAGAGATGCCGTCCTCTATTCCGGACAGATAGCACTTGACTCCGTGCAGAATCATGTCCATAGCCATTCCACTATTCTCGCACGTCTCAATCTGTTCAGCGAGCTTAGACGCTAGCTCTTTGACTTTCTGTTCAGCTACTGTCATTCGCATTGCCCTCTGTCTAGAAGATCGTCCTTGAGCCTGAACACGCACTGACCGTTGCACTCGGATCTGTCGTATGTTCCGACCATCTCTATTCCTTGCTTCAACAGCCAATTGCCGAGATAATTGAACTCGTTGATGAGCGCGATCTGTTCGTCGCGATACATCAGAATTCCTTTCTTTATCGGAATGAAGAACTCTTTCAAGTATGGATTCGACTGAGCGATCTCTTTCAGCGCTTCTCCTACCTTCTTTCCAGCACGTTCGGCGCGCTTCTGACGCTCAGCGTCATTGTCAGCTTTCGCTTTGAGCTGTATCTCTAGTATCTCTTCTCCCAGAGTCATCTAGTTACTCCTTTTCAAAAGTTATGCCTTCGCTGGTCATGACCAGCCCAAGAAATATAAGTTTTATTCCGCTCATCCCTGAATCCCTTTGCAGATGCACCAGACGAACAAGATCATCATGGTGAAGTTGTAGCACGCCCAAAGCGCAGCGATGTTTCTCCCTCGACCGAACGAGAAGACGTACATAGCTGTTCCGAAAGCGCAGAAGGCTGTGAAGACGCAAGCGAGCGTAAGCGCCATATTGCCGCCTAGCAGAGCGCCAAACAACGCAGCTAATATGAACAACACGTTGCAGAGAAAAGCGACGCCATATGCCTTTATGCGCTGGTCTTCGTCTGGCATCATCTCTTCCTCCGCTTGGCTCCAGATTCCTTTATTGAGCTTGTAAGCCATGATGACGCTCTGGATGACTTCGTAGACGATAGTGACTATGAACAGGTTAGTCAGCATTTGTTTCTCCTTGGAATATCCCGATGATCTCGAACGTCCGTCGAACCTTGAATATCACGTAGTCGTGGGCGCTCTTGTTGTGCTTCGAATCATAAGCGATAGACAGCTTAGCGTTCTTCACAGAGCTGAAGAACTTTGCATCGCTGAGATACAGAGTGTAGTAGTCTTCTTGTCCGACATACAGGTCTCGCTCTTCACCGCCGTCATAATGCATCTTGCACTGAACTACATATTCTTCTAGCGTTATCGGCTTGCTCATCAGAGTAATGGCTCCAAGTCTGTAGGTTCTTCGCTCTTGACTAGATTCCGTCGAGTGAGATTCATTCTTTCGAGCTGCTCTTTAGGAAAGATTCCTAGGTGGTCGTAGTTGAAGTCGCAAACGCCGTTGTAGACGTCGATCTTCATTCCGAATCCTTCGTTAGCCATCGTTTCGAACAGATTGACGTTCTCTTGAGTCGGTATGATCTTCGCTTCAGCGTAGACGAACTCGACGCCGTTGCGGTCTCGCTTCTTCGGACGACGAAGCATGAGAAGTGGAACACCTTTGCGCTCGATGATGATCTTTCCAGAGACGTAGATCGAGTGGTCTTTCTCGTCGCTGTACTCGCTCTCGCAGCACTCGTTAAGAATGTCGTAGATCGTAGTAGCTGGCAAGAGAGAAGAACCGAAGAAGTTCTCGTTCTCGCCTAGGCAGATCTCTACCCAGTCGATCGTAGCCCATCTATCAGGAACGCCGACTAGCTTCTTCAGATCTTCGTTAGTGACTATAGGTCTCATGAGTGGATCAGGCATCAGCAGCCTCCTTCATTCCTTTGATGTAGTGCAGAACAGTGTTGAGCAAGTGATTGCAAGAGCAGGTGTCGCGAACTGGAATCATAGTCTCGTCATAAGGGCTCTTGTCTCCGTCTTTCCATCGATTTAGAGTGACGTCGTTCGTGAGATCGGGGTTGAGCCTGAACAGAATCTCGATGCGCTTGTCTCCTTCGTGAGCGCTGATGCGGTAGTTTCCTCCAGACATAGACTCAGACGTGAACGAGACGTCATTCGTAGCCAATAGCGCTTCAACGGCATCAGATGCGTTGAGCCAGTTAGGATCAGGTTCGAGCTTCTTCACCTTCGGCTTAGGCTTGATGGGACGCATAGCAGCGTTCAAGAGAGACTGCGGACATGACTTTCCGAAGCAGCACAGCTTGCAGTTGTTAGCCGACTTGAGCTGGCACTTCTTCATCTCAGAGAAGAGTCCTTCGCTCTTGATCTTCTCAGCCGTGTCAGTGTAGCCACGCTCTTCAGCCAGCTCCACAGCCTTGTCCTGAATGTCCTTGACACAATTCTCTTCCGCCTTCTCCAAGAGCTGGTCAGCATTGCGTACGTGATCCAAGTTTCCGACTAGAGTTCCTTCGTCTGTTGGAGCCATAGCCTCGTTCTCACGGATCTCTTCGTTGAACTCGCCTCTCAGCTTCTCTGCTTCAGCTTCGAGCGCGAAGCTCTCGTCGCTCAGCTTAGACTTCTTCTTCTCGTCGCGCTGAGTCAGGAAGTTGTCCAGCATCGCCATGAACCAGCGGAAAGCTCTAGGCTTAGTGTAGCCGCCTGCGCCGTTAGTGATGTATGTCGGAGTGTCTCTGTAGTTCTCGAACAGTGCGATCTTTGGAGTCTTCTCTCCAACGAAGACTGGATCGATAGCGACTAGCATAGGCATTCCCCAAGAAGTGAATTCGATCGCTACGCCTGTTCCGTCTGTATATTCGATAAAATTCGTCTGTGCGTTAGCGATCGAGTGATCCCGGATGATCTTGTTGACTGTGTCAACAGCCTCTTTCTGAGAGTACTGGTAAGGAGCATCTCCGTAGTTGAGAGTTTCCGCCTTCCCCTTAGCTTCAGATTCACGATACAAGGTCTTAGATCCGAGTCGCGTAGAAGCCATCTCTAACTCACATTGCTTCTTGTGAGAGCGTCGTCCTTCAATTTCGACATCGGACAAGAAAGTGTCACGTTTCCGGAATTCTGTGCTTACGTAACGATCTTCTAGAACATTGCCGATGAACCACCAGTCATCGTCAAGGCTAGCTAGAATCGTCGTCTGTGTCATAGGCAGTACGTACTGAACGCACCTTTTATGTTCCTGGTGCGCTACTGCGTTCGTCAGTACATAATCTGCATGGACGTTAGTGAGAATCGTCGAGATAGCGATTCTGATATCATCATTCTTTAGACTCATCTTCTTTCTCCTTGTCGATCTTCTCTACTGATGTGACATTCAAAGCTGTAACTTCTGTAGCGTCTATATGCGGCAAGCCAGTGTGATCCTGCTGATAGAACGGAGGCTCCCAGCTGTTCGGCATCTGGCATCCATAGAGAGCTACAGTGTCAGGAAACGGATTCTTCTTCGGCATAGACTTAGTCGACTCGTCGACCAGCTTCAGCCAAGGATCGTTCTTGTCCCAGTGCTCGTCATCTAGAATTCCTCTGTCGATCATCTGCTTCAGCTCTTCGACTGTCAGCTCGATCTCGGCTCCTCTAAACTTCATCTTCATACTCTTACTCCTCGCTGCTGATCCGGAAGTCAGCATGTTCAAGTCCATCCTTCTCGTTCGTGTGGAAGCAGCTCTCTTCTATCTTGAAGTGGTGCGTCTTCAGAACTTCGTTGACCGTATTCCAGACGTCTGACAGGCACGTGTACTTCTCCGCTGGCTTTAGCGCCATCATCGCTTTCACGATGGGCTCGTAGCACTCGCGTCTGAATCTCTGAATCATTCTAGACTCGCCAGGAGTAGACTCTGCGTCGTCCACGACTTCGATCTGGCTGCAGTACAGGCCGTATAGCTTAAACTTCATATTCTAGTCTCCTACTATTCCACAGTCGAACACTGATTTTGTGACCCTCTTCTCGAATACCTTGATAGACGGATCTCCGCACTTGAACTTGTTCACTCGTCCGTATATCTCTCTAGCGAGCTTAGTTCCCGTCTGGTTGCTCACGAATGCGAACGAGTGCTCGCTCTTAGAAGTTCCGTACTGGTCGTAAGAAGCGAAGAAGACCATGTAGCAGTGTCGCCTGTCACCCTTCATCTTCTGCTCCTTCGAAGAACACTTTCAGAAGCTCATTCTCGACTTCGTTCGTTCTCTTAGCCACTTCTCGTATCTCTGCTTCTGTCCAGAACTTGTCGTCGATGTCTTCGTCAGACACTCGAAGCTGCTCAGAGAGAACGCAGCACATCTCGACTTTCGTGAACTCTTTGTCTCCTAGATGGTCCGCCAGATCAAAGTTGCTCGGCTGCAAGTTAAGCTGCAGCATCTCTCCGCTGAACTCAGTCTCGTCTCTGAACTTGTGCTTGACGTCTCTGACGTGGATCCACATGTAGTGATACTGGCGCTCGAACTTGTTCATCGGACTGAGTCCTCGCTCATACTGTCGCACTCGGATGATCTTTCCGACATACTGCTCTCTCAAGTCGCTCAAGAGACCAGACTCTTCTTTGTCACGGTACTCGTCTAGCGCTTTCTGCTTCTTGTACAGAACCTGCTGTGCTTCGTCTCGCTCAGCTCTCAGCCGTTGTTCTTCTGCTGTAATTTGTCTACGTTTTGTTAACATCATGTTCATTTCCGGTTAAGTCTTTCATCTCTCTCAAGTTAGCGTAGAACGTCAAGTTGACTTTGCCCTCTAGAACTTTCCAGACGTAGAGCGCGTCAGAGTGCCAGTCAGAGCAGCACAGATTCTGCTGAACGAAGACATCGACGTTTGGTCTGACCGCCAAGATGGCGAAGACCGTCGATATGATCTGGTCTTCGAGCTTAGTGCCGCAGACGACGATCTGATCGTATGTAGCGATGTTGTTCGCCCAGTCGTGCCACGTCTGCCCGTATGCCTCGACAGTGCGGAAAGTGCACTTCCGGTCGTTCTTCTTCTGCAGCTCAGCGAGAATCTCTGGCTCGATCTCCCAGCCGTCCGACCACTTGATGCAGTGCTTAGCGTATCCCCAGACGAACGCCTCGCGTGTATCTTCCCAAGGCTTAGCGTCTGGAATAGTCCCGTTGCCCATCTCCACGAGCTCTCGGGTCAGACGTGTCTCTTTGACCACGATTATGTCGTCTTGCCAATCGTGCACAAAAGAGGCGATTTTAGGGAGTATTGATCTTGCCCCAGGGTTTCCAAAGGGTAGCTCGAAAAAGTCCTTCTGGACGCCGCAAATGACCAATAAGCGCTTCATTTAGTCTTCTCCAATGCTTTAGCGACGTTCGGGTTCTTTAGTCCGCGTCCAAACTGCTTCAGATATTCGAGCATCTCGTCTTCCTCCGGGAAGAATCCGTCTCTCTTCTTTCCAAGCCAACCTAGAAAGTTTATCATGAACTGGCCGAAGCGCCAGTCTGGGAACTTCTTCTGGTGCAGCTCTTTCAGCTGCTTGTAGAACTCTTCGAGTCTCTCTGGATCTCTCATGATTTACCTCTTTCGTCCCATGAACAGGACAGTGAATGCGGTAGCGGCGACTACCGCGATTAGCCATGCTGCGGTCAAGGAAGCTTAGCTCCCTGATAGTCGACCGGACTCACGTCACTCGTAGATGCGGTCACCTTAGCCCCGTCGCTCGTAGTGATCTTCGGCTTACGAGGCTTGTAGCGGTTCTTCTTCAGAGGCGATGGAGTTCCAGTGTGCTCCAGAACGATCGTCTTCGGGTCCAACTTCTCAGCCTTCCAGACGTCAAGAGCCTCTTCAGTCTTGTCGAGAGACTCGATAGCGAAATTGAGAGCTTCGATGAGCTTCTTCTTCGTCTCCTTCCAATCAGACAGACGGAACTGCTCTCGGTAGAGAGGGAACTCTGCCTTGTTGATAGTCTTGCACTGTATTCCTTTCGGGTCGTAGACGATTGTCACGTTCTGGAAGATGGTGAGAGAACAAGGAATGTTCTCTCCGCCGTAAGGGAGGAAGCTGATGTAGATGAACGGATCGTCGTTAGCGAACCCTGGCAGGAAGAAGCCCTTCCAGCTGTTCTCGTCGTCGCGCTTGAACTTGAAGCGCATGAAGTAGGTGCGGATGACGTCTTCGATCTCTCGATAAGCGTCGAGAGACTTGATCCTTCTGAAGTAGTCTATGATGTACATTTAGTTTTCCTTGTCTAAAGTTGATACATAAAATATAAGAAAAAGCGGGCCGTTTCGTTAACCCGCCTTTATTGTAAAGTTTTGTAAACTCAGTCGAAACGACCTTTAGCGAAGTCCCTCTCGACCTCTTCCTCTTCGATGTCCTCCATGCGGATCGCGATAGCAGTACCTTTGTCGTCGCAGTGGAAGAAGACCGGATGAGTGAAGCCGTCGATCTCTTTGACTAAGCCGACAGAAGTAGCCGTTCTCGGAGATCCGTCAGGGAACTTTCCGAAAGCGATAGGAATAGGCAGACGGATCATCATCGGAGAGTCCACGTCTGACGCCTTCTCTGCCATCTTCAGCAGATAGCTCCAGGTGAGGATCTCTCCGTCTTGAGCAGTCCAGTCCGTGAAGCCTTCTAGCTTCTCGCGCTTCTTCTTTCTCTTAGCCATGTTCTAGATAGAGTAGTTGGGGTTCTTGACTTTGAATGACACGCTGTAGTCCTTGCGGAGACGCAGAACGAATCCTTCTCGCTTGTGCTTCAAGTTGTTTCCGAAGACAGTGTTCTTGTCGGACTGCTGTAGCATGATGTCAGCGCCAGAGACCTTCACGCCCTTGTCATTGACAGTCGGCGCTGGAAGCTTGTAGTGCTCGTCGAGGATAGGAACGAACTTGAGGTTGTTCTCCTTGGCGAACTTGACAGACTCTTCAAAGTTGAGCTTCACCCAGTGCGACATTTTCTTGTTCTCTTCATCTTCGTAGACCTTCTTGTAGAAGTCGAAGAATATGATGTCCGTCTTGTCGAGCTTGTATATGTTTCCCTGAATTCCTGGACCGACATGCTCGCCGCGACAGAACCACTCCCCTTCGATAGCCGAGATCTCTTTGTCTAGGCCTAGACGCTCGACCGTCTTCCAGAACTCAGTGCCCTTAGGAACTTCACGAGTTCGAGAGCAGACGCCGACGCGCTTGACTCTCTTCTTGAAGAACAGCCACTTGACTTGATCTTCGTACTCAGTGAAGATCGTGATATTCTGACCTTCGAGCTTCTCAGTAGCCACCCACTCTTCATCTTTGTACTTCTCGTACATCTTGGAGTAGACCTTCTGGACGTTCTCTTCGTCCGACTTGCCTGGATGAGTCGGATCCCAGATCTCCGGATGCTTCTTGCGCTTGCGCCAGTCACGGAACCACTTGAATCGCATGAGCTTCTTGACTATCCAGCCGTCCTTCTGGTACTGAGCAGCGAGACCAGCTTCTTCTTCGTCTTGGACGATCTCGGTGATCTCGAAGCGCTGAGTCAGGTCTTGTCCGATCTTCACGTCTCCGAGTCCTAAGTCGACGGGGCGGAACAGAATGCCTTGAGACACGACGCCGAACTTGCTCAGCTTCATGGACTTGATCTTGAACTTCTTGCCGCGAAGGAACTCGAAGTACGGGTACTTGTGGACCTTCATGATCTCTGCGGCTGCAGCCTGAATCTGATCTTCGGACCAGTTCTCGTACTCGCCGTCGTGCTGAGACAGCTTTATGTACTTGTCTCTCAGCTCTGGCTGTTCTGCTAGTCCGTCAGGAAGGACAGAGTCGACTTCGACATAGACGCCGAGGTCTCCTTCCTTGAACTCGTTCTTCTTCACGACGACAGTGTAGTCCATCACCGTGGCTAGCTCGATGCGGTCTGCGTCAGGGATTTCTCGGATCTCTCCCACTTTAACGACGTAGGCTAGCGGCTTTCCATACATGATTATTTTACTCCTTGTAGATTTTTCCAATTTTTCTAATAGCGTCAGGCTTGATATAGTTCTTTACGTAGACTGCGCTCCTCTCGGTATACTCTGGATCTCGATAAGTCTGCATAGACTGCTTACTTATGTCTACGAGATATACGAAATAGTCCCTCTTCTCAGCTCGCATCGAGTTGAACATTTTGACTATTCGTTCAGTTGACTTATAGATGCTATTAAAGACTTCATCTTCGTCGTCAATATCGACTGTTTCCTCAAGTAGAGCGGATAGCGGAAATAAGTAGACTCTCTCGTCATACATATCTAGCGCATCGACAGACTTAGAGCTCTTAGGCTTCATTCCGATATCATCTAATCCGTCAGTCCTACTTAGATGAATATATAGATTCTGAAAGTCTCTAGTAGGAAGGTCTCTAAAGTTCTCGGGAACTATCTCGACATATAGCTTTGACATGCTTCTGATTATCCGAGATACGCGATACGAATATTTCTCCAGAAACTTATTAAAGTTCAGTATCTGTTCTTCTAAACTCACACCAGAAGAGTAAAGATCTAGCACTTTACCTAGAAGAATATATCTATTTCCGTTCCTAGTAGTCGCATAGTCTAGAAGATCGCACTTATTCGCGCTCAAGTGCTTTTCAAAATCTACTCTAGTAGTGAACTGGAGTCTCTCAGTTATGTACTCTTTGAAGGATAGTATATTATACTGCTTCTCTGATAGAAAATTCTCAGTAGAATTATGACACAAATCGCGATAGCTCTTCATATTAGCTTTCTCCGTTTTGAAGTTGTGCTCTGTATTCTAGAATTCCAGTCTTGTACCCGATGCTCCTGTAAGCTGCTGCAATCTTCTCTGCGTTCTTCAGAGTCCTGAAGTGCTTAGCACGCTCTGGAGTATCGACTAGCGCAGGCTTCTCGTAGTACTGAGTCTTCTCGTACTCACGCTTGTTAGGATCGCTGGAGTCAAAGACGATGCGGCTCAGACGAATGATCCAGAACGTGAACTCTTTCTCTTCAGAGTTGTTAGTCATCTCGCCTCCATAGCATCTCGTTCTCTCCTGACTCGACGAAGCCGTTCTTTCGGTAGAACTCTATAGACTCTGGCACATAGCCGAGACGGATCTCTTCGCAGTCCCACTTGAGCTCGTCTAGCATCTTCTTTCCGAGTCCTAGGAGATGTTTGTTCTTGTTCACTTCTAGGACTAGCACACGCCGCTTCGTCGTGGCCGTCTCTTCGTCCCACTTGTCTCGATAGACCGCCACAGCGAGCGGTTCTGAGCCCGTGTAGAGCTCAGACATGACCTTCACGTTTTCGCTAGTGCCGTAGTCGTTCTTGCGGCACATGTCGTGCAGCAGCGGAAAGTCTTCTTCAGTTAGCCCATTGATGAGAGGCAGATTGTAAGTTTCGTCTTTGAACTTCATCAGTTTAGATCATCGTGTTTGTGAGCCCATGTAGCGATCCAGTACTTGACCGTACTGATCTTCTCGGTCACTGTGTCGCCTGGGACATCAAAGTGTGCGTAGTACTTGTCTTGATTGACCGACACAGCGAGAACATCTTCTTCTTCGCCGAGAAGGAAGTTGACGAAGCTGACGTCAGAATCCATCTTGTAGTCGATGTTGAAAAAGTCTAGGTCTTTCTTGATCTCGCGAATAGCGGTCTCTAGGTTTAGGTATCTCATCTTCTGTTCCTCTCTCCCTTGTCCATCACTAGGATAGACCATCCGGACTTGTTGAAGGAGAACTTGTTGTGGCCGTCTTGGATCGTGATCATCGTCTTTCCTTGTATGACATGCACATCCTTGAACTCGTAGCAGTCTTGATTGCTAGCGTCCATGCGGCAGACTTTGACGTACTTGTTTCCCATAGAGCAGTCAGCGCACGAGCATCCGAAGATGAGCGCCGCTGCAGCTACGATGAGACCAGACACGAAAGGATGGAAGTTCATACACCTACCCTCTCTTGGACTTTCTGGAAGACTTCAGTCATCTTGTGCTCTTTAGCCCACTCCTGAACTCTCGGGTCATCCACGAAAGCTCTCACTTTCGGAAACAAGTTGTAGATCATGTCTTGAACGTTCAATTCGCCGTCTTTGCAAGTTAAGGTCATTTAGTTCTCCTTTATAATAGATTTATCGCCGCTTATTGCAGCCCTGAGTCTCTCGTTGACGTCGCCTATGATCTCGAACAGCTCATTGTTCGAGTCGATCAAATCCTTAGCATCGTCCTGCTGTCGCTTGATCAGTTCGATGCACTCATCTATGTCGAGCACAGCGCCGAGATCGTCGAGCATCTTAGCGACCCATTCTCCAGACTTCTGATAGTCGATCTCGTCGAAAGACTTCATGCCCTCTTGAGTGTAGACGGCATCTATTCCGCACTCACGTTCCGGAATGAACGCGGAGATGCTGTACGAGTACCTGACGCGATCGTTGATGTCCCCGGACCAGTAGTCGTCGTTGCAGTCGAAGCACTCGATGAGCTTGATCCCAGACAGAGACTCTCTCATGTAGTCGATGAGATCGTCGGATTCGAAGTTGTGCTCTCCACGATAGTTGTCGATCATGTGATAGAGGCCGTCCTCTGACTTCTCCTTCTCGACAAGCTTCGGAAACTTGTACCACAGATTGAAGCGGTAGTCGCTGTTCCCTATCCTCGGAAAGTTGCCACGGTCTGGGGCTTCTTCCGGTATGTCCTTTTCGTCGCACATCTCCATCTTATTGTCCTTTTCGATAACGTGATAGTCATCACAGGGCAGAAGCGAAATACCGCCCCACGTGCCGTGTATTGCGCCAAAGTCGTCGACTAGCGTCACCTTGCCAATCTTTCCGATGAGACTGCGCTCGCTATGCGGGAGAGAGCAGTCACTGTCGCACTTGAAGCCCTCGATCACGACAGTGTCTCCGACTTTCGCCCTAGCGTCTGATCTCTTAAATATCTTCATTCTTGCCTCCGTTCACCTTGCTCATAGCCTTGAGGAATAGCTCTTTGTCGTGGTCAGTCAGCTGAATCGGCTCTTCATCAGCTTCTTCGACGGAGACGATTTCGTCGACGAGATCTACGGCGTCTGCAGCGCAGACGATGAGCAGATCGAAGAGAGAAGGGTTAGGAGCCTTGCCGTCGAGGAATTCGTTGAGCCAACGATCTTGAAGGAAGCTAGCAGTGTGCTTCACGAGATCGTCATAGGCATCCTCAACTTCGACGAGTTTGCTGTTAGGATTGCGCTTCATCTCTACGAACTTTGCAGCTTCGTAGTCGAGGCTATCGGGAAGTTCCATATAGGTCTCCGTGTTAGAGAGTTGTACAATATATTATAGGAAAATTTGTCGATTTTGTAAACAGTTTTCTCAAAAAATCTCAAAAAGCGTGAGAGGCCAGCTTGCGCCGACCTCCCAACCGCCACGGTGTATGGGTTTTTCATCTTGGCTCTATTTGGCGCCAGAGCCTTGCGCTTTCCTTTGTAAAGGAAACTTTACTTGAACACCATCGGAGTCGAGTTCTCTTTCAAGACCATAGCTCCTGGATCGGATATCTGACTTCCTCCAGCGTGCGTGATCGTCGCCGTGGTCTTACGCTTTCACTTCGTTGATAGCTTGTTCGTCAGATCCATGAGCATGTTCAGGCCCACTGCGTCCATCGCAGTTCCTGCTCCGCCCTTAGAGTCTCCAGACATCATGATCTCTGGAACGAGAGGCTGTGCAGACTTAGCGAGAGCTTCTGCGACGCCGACCTTAGTCTTGTATTCCCACTCAGCGCGTTCTTGGGGAGTAAGACCAGCTAGAACCTTCAAGCGGTTAGCTTCAGCTTCTGCTCGGCCAGCTTCACGGGTAGAGTCAGCCTGATACTTCGCCTTCTGTGCGTTTCTCTTAGCGACTTCAGCTTCACGTTCTGCCAAGATGATTGCAGAGTCCTTCGACTGTTCCATCTTCACGATGACTCGTGCCTTCTCAGCTTCTGCGTCCCACTTAGCCTTGGCAGCGTTCGCCTTACCGTTAGCTTCGTTCGTGATAGCGTCCTGCTTAGCCGTCTCGGCTTCTGTGATCTTAGCGACACGCTGAGTCTCACGTCTCTTCACGACATCTAGCTGGTTCTGAGAGACAGAGTCGAGCTTGACGCCACGGATCTGGAACTGGGTGACCTTGATCTCGAACTCGTGCAGAGCAGACTCGTTCATGATGATGCGGTGGCCTAGAGAGTCCTTCTTCAAGCTAGTGACTTTGTATTCTGCGTATTCGGCCTTCTTGATGACCTTTCCGGTCGAATCTTTCTCTTCTTCGGAGACTAGCTCACGCTCGGTATGTGTCTCGGTCATGTACTCGCCCTGAGTGATCTGGTCGTACGCGAGAGCCTGGAACTCAACCAGGTTAGTGACCTTAGCAGCTTCTGCGGTGAACATCGGAGCTGTCTTAGCGATACCCGACATCACGGCGTTTCTTACGAGGTTGTGCTTGATCTCGTCGTCGGTGTGGTGCTTGTCACGAAGACGGAGAAGCACAGAGCAGTCGGACGGAAGCTCGTACATGAGGTAGCCAGAGATCCAGGCCTTAGAGTTGCGGGACAGAGTCACTTCGATGTCATCTTCATCAGTGTCGTCTCCTTCCCATGCCTTGCCTCCGACCTTCTCAGTCGAAGAGTTGAAGTAGAACGAGCGAGCCTTCAAGAACGTCCATGTCCTAGAGAAGCCCTTGAAGTAGTAGCCCTGGTCTTCGACACAGCTCATGGTGCCGAACGGGCTCTGCTTGATGACGATCTCTGTCGAGTTCTTGTACCCGACGTTTTCACAGATCAGCCAGATGCTTGCGATGAAGGCCAGCACGATAGCGACTGCCCACTTGATCATTTTAGTTGAGATTTGCATTTAGTTTGCTCCTGTTGTTAGTTGTTAAGCGTTAGCGGCGAGAGTCCGAGTACTTCTTCTTCTCGTCAAATTCTTTCTCTTGTTCCGGATTCATCCTGAACTCGAATCCTATCTCGATAGGATCCTCCCACTTGTCTTCGTAGAACTTGTTGATTTCTACGATCTCACCGTTAGGCTTCTTGACGAACGGAACGAAGACGACGTCGTTGCCGTTCCTAGTGAGACCGTTGATCTCGATGCGGCGGACGCGATACGGATGAACGGGCGGATAGTACGGGAAAGTGATGATATCTCCGAACAGCTTCTCGCAGAGCGAGTCCCCGAACTTAGATCCTACGGCAGAGATGTGATCCGGATAGACGTCGTCCACTGCGACTAGGTCGATGTCGTGGTACTTCCAAGTGCCGTCATCTTGTTTCTCGCGGAACAGAGAGAATCGGCGCGTGCACTGCTGTGACTTGTCAAGAGTGTTTTGCCCAGACCAGCAGTCTTCATTTTCTTCGATAGGTCCGAGCGGGACGTCGTTGAGAAGCTTGATGAGAATGTTCTTGGTGATTCCCCAAGACATGCCCGAGTGTCCGTCCTCAGCCATGCACTTGTAAGTCTTGAGCGCAGAGTCGTAGCAAGCGTCGACATAGCCTCCGAAGAGTGCAGCGTCTTCAGCGCTAGAGTTCTTGTGCTCTCTTTCCTTTGCGAGACGGACTTCGTTCTCGGCCCATTGAGTTGTCGTGGTCATTGTAGTTTACCTCTTCTTGAAGGTTGGTCTCTGCATCACGATGTGCTCTTCGTGATGCACTGGATAAGTCTTCTTAGCGACCTTCGGCTCTGGAGCACCTCCTCTGAGCCAGAAGACGTTTCCGTCAACGGTCACTTTCTTGGGATTAGAGAACTCGTGGATCTGGTGTATCGCACGAGTGAGGATCTTGTTGAGCTCGATCACCTGCAGGTCAGTGAAGCCGTCTCTGTCAGCGCCGTCAAACTCGATCTCAATCTTCTTCTTCATTCTTTATCTCCAGTCCGTTCTCGACAGCTTTCCGTAGGCACTTCGGAACACCTCTTCCGAACCTCTCCGCTCTGTCGAAGTATCTCTTGTAGTTCTTCTCGTCTCCTATCGAGAGCAGAGCGCACGCTAGAGAGTGAAACTTCTGCTGCTCTGCAGCGCATCTCAGCGCTCTACTCAGCCACAGCTGCTTTCTCAGTTCCTTCTCCATCTTTCTTCCTCTTTCGTTCTGCTCTCTTCTTCACTCCCTCGACCATCTGATTGATGAGATCTTCGCAGTCGGCCAGGTCGACGACTTGGTCACGTCCCTCAGAGTGAACTTCAGTTCTAGAGACGTCGGCCCATCTCTTCACGAATGTCTCTGTCTCGGTCTCAGACTTCTTGCGGAACGCTGCCATCAGTGCGCAGTACTTCTTCTTCGCGTCTTCTAGCTCTTCATAGCGGTCTCCTATCGCGACCCACTGCCAGTCAGACTTCGGCGTCTCCCAGATCACGTCGTCGTTTGTTCGTACCTTGCTCTGTTTTAGGTATTCGTATCGCTGAATGCGGTACTCGCACATCCCGCTCAAGACGATGCGGTATGGAGATGCGACGTTCTTGAGGTGCTTCTCGTGGGCTTTCTTAGCGTTCTTCTCGGCCATGACCACTGCGATCAAGCACGAGATCACAGTGAATGCGACAATGAACACGATAATGAAGGGTATCATCTAGACTCCTAAGTTTCTATGTGTAGAATATAGAAATCTAGACGGGTTTCGTAAATAGCAGATATGATAAAGAAAGTTTACAAAACTAACAGGACTATCAGGCCGAGCACGATGAATGAGGTCAGGATCCCGATAGCGACGTTCATCAGTCTGTTCTTCTCACGGTTGTTCACTTTATGCCTCGATTCCCCTGGACTTCAGGTACGCTATCTTCTCTGGAGTCTTCTCGTTGACCTTGAAGAAATAGTTTATTGTTCTTTTCTTCGTCGGATCAAATACTCTAGATGTATTCAACTTCTGGTCGCAGAATTCAGAGAGTGTCTTGGTCTTGTAGTGACGGATATAGCATTCTCGATTCGGAACATAGATTTCCTGTTTAGAATGTTCATCGTCTAGCAAAATACGATGCGGATTATCCATTTTCCATTTCTTGTTCGGTTTCAAAATATATTTGTATGATACGTGTTGTTTTTTGTAACTCGTTTTTGTTATTCTTTCATATACAGGAATACTGATGTCTTCTGGAGTAATCTGTCCTCCATCGCCAAATGTAACATTTCCAAGTTTAATCGCGCTTGTACCGTTTGGTAAAGACGAGAGAAATTCCGATATTGAAGTATATCCAGACAACGTTATGAACTCGTCAATATCTATGAATGCACACCAGTCAGCATCAGTATTAGAAAGCATATCGTTGTATGCCGTCATCTGCGGACACTTTGAATCTATTTCACGGAACGGATGGACTATGATTCTATCGTCTTTTAACGGTATTTCTGTACCGTTATCGTATATATGTATCTCATCGAATCCAAGACCTAAGTGATATTCACAGAAGTCCTTAATGTAATTGTCTTCGTTTTTCGATATCGCGCATATTACAGTCTTCATTTCAAACTCCTATAAAAATCAGTTATGATCTCTTACAAGTCTTACTGGATACATGTAACTCGGTTCATCTATATTATATGAGTTTACATAAAGAGTGCATGAATAACTTTCAGAAACCCACAATTCGAGTCTATTATTACCTTGCAAAGGCCAATATACTGAATCCCTGAGCGAGTACTCGCCAATAAAACCGTATACCCATTCTACATTATCGTTATCATATTGCAATAATGAATCGCCGCTTGTAATACTAGTATCTCCAGGATTCCAAGAAGAGAACTCCATATTGAAACCGTTAATACCGGATGTCTGGAAGAACGCAACCGTATTTATACTTTCTAAATAGTCCACAAGATCAGCACCTTCTTCATAAGTAGGCAGGTGCCATCCGTTATATTGCGTTTCAAATACTTCTGGATGATTTCTTATATAGTCAATCGCCGCCTTTGTATAATACACGACCCCGTCTCTTGCTAGATATCCGATAGTGCCTTCTTCAAAGTCCGAGTATTCATCAATCTCGATCAACCCAGGAATGTCGATAAGCCCTATGGCTTCTTTATCCCAGATATAATTTCCGAGCTTTATACCTCTGCCTGTTAACGGCTTAGTACCTCCCCAGTCTTCCGGAATATCCGCTATTTCTGCGCATTGTTCTAGGTTACCGCCTGCTCGATAGAAACAGTTGTCATGTTTTACCGTCAACTGAGATAGATAGTTGTATGCTAAAAGTAATCCATTGAGTTCAGTACAACCGGCAAACAGTTCTGATACGTCCGTGATTTCTGACGTACAGTTTATGCTTATAATCTCTTTGTCATAATCGCAATCATAGCTGAATATACTATCAAATGCTCTTGACGCATTAGAACCGGTATAGATCCAATCCCAGATACTGTATTCATCCACAACTTCTTCTACTTTATTCCATGTACCTTTTTTGCATTGGGCATCATACGGGTTAAAATTTCCAGGATAAATAGTGTTATTGCTGGTAAACTTGAACCTTATAGTCATCGTCGCTGGTCCAGGAACGATCACCATCCCAGTTCCGCTCGGTCCGGATATCGTCTTTCCGTTGAATGTCAAAATCTTGTCTGCCATAGTCTAATCCCTCATATTTATTTATCAGCTAGGTATGAACCAGTTCAGGACCATGTTTCTGAAGTTGTTGTTTGAGTGAATGCCAAATCCAGTCGTAGCAGGATCGAAGGTCGTTATGTTCGCCGGATCGTTCAAGACTATGAATCCGAAGTAAGTCGTCTTCGTGCTGTCGTATGTTCCATATAGACGGCTGAACGGACCATAGCTATCGTAGTCTAGAGTACCTGGCATATCTCCAGAGGCAGTGTTCGCGTCGAGCATTCCGTTGTAGTTCATAGGTCCGAAGACCCAAGTCGGAGTGAACGACTTTCCTCCGCTAGTAGGCCAGTTTCCAGTGCCCTGCATAAAGCACGGATAGTAGTAAGTAGCTAGAGAAGTTGAGAAGTAAGAGTTCTTGTTCCAGATGTTCGTCTTTCTCATGTTCACGCCGTCATACTGAGATATGCTGCTCGTCGTGAAGACTTGAAGCGTAGTGACAGTGGAGAAGTCGGGCCAGTCAGGGTCTTGAACGCTGACGATCCAGCCAGCGTTGTTCGTCTTCGTGCAGTCTAGCTGAGCTGCAGGCGGAGCCATGTTTCCGCCCCATCCAGTAGGAATCTGTTCTAGGTTAGCAGCGCTGTCTGCGCTCGCGAACGTAGCTGCGTGAGTCGTTATAGTGCTCACGTTCTTCAGAACGTTGTAGCCGTCAAGAGAAGATCCGTCAGTGATTCCTGTGCACTCTTTGCACAAGCTGTTGACGTTGAACAGCTTTGTGCTGCCAGCGAACTTGTCGTAGAATCCAGTCTTGCTTATGCTCGTTATCGCATTGCACTTCTGGAAGAGACGGTCGATCGTCTGGATCTTGCCAACGTCTCCTTCGATTGAAGTGACCTGGCAAGTTCCAAGCGTGTTCTGCTGAAGGAGTCCATTATCACTGCTGTCGCCCACGAACAGCTTTCCGATCCCGAGTGACGGGTCTTGTTCGCCAGCCCCTTTAGTGTATAGAGGAGTGATGACGTACCAAGTGTTGGGATCAGATGTCGATCTCCACTCAGCGCCTACCTTCTTCGCTCTCGAGCCTAGCTTGTCTCTCGGATTCACGTTCGTTCTGTCGAAGTGGAACGTGATCTTCACGAAGTAGTTCTGGAAGACCAGATCGTGTCCGAAGTAGACCTGAGCTATTCTGTTTCCTCCGAAATTCATGGCTAGTATAGAATTGTTGTCGCCGACTTTGATAGACATCTTGATTCCTTACGAGACGGTTTCCTTTACTAGATATATAGTGTCCGGATCGATGTTAGCAGCAGCTGGCATAGAGCTGACGACGACTAGCTTCTTCGGAGCAGAGAATGACGTGCTAGCGAGAGGAACGATGATATCTGGCTTATTAGCGATGTATGAGTCAAGCGCAGAGTTAGTCACGTTCCAGTCTGACTGGACGTTGACTTCAGCGCTCGGTGCGATCGAGTCTAGCTTGCTCTGATAAGCTGAAGTGAAATCGACGTGAGATAGTCCCATTCCAGTGACCTTGTCGACCTTTCCAGAAGTCTCCTGCTGGACGTAGTTCTCTGTAGCATAGTCAGCAGATACTGATATTTCCAGATTTCCTTGATTCTCGGTAACAGATATTCCTTCGCCACCTACTATCGAGATAGGAGTCGGCTTATTCTTGATGAAGTCGTCAGCAGTATTATCGGTCTGTTCCCAGTCAGACTGAACGTTAACTTCAGCGCCAGACTGAATTCCATCGAGCTTATCCTTAAGAGCGTCAGTGAAGTCGTTGGTAGACAAATCCTTTCCAACAACCTTGTCTACCTTGCCTGACGTCTGACTCTGAACATAAGACTCGGTGGCATAGTCAGCCGAGACAGAGAACGTCAGCGTGTTATCGTTCTCGGTGATCGAGATTCCCTCTCCAGCTGCCATAGTCAGTTGAACAGGCTTGTGCTGTATGAATGCATCAGATGCTGAGTCAGATTCCGTCCAGTCTGACTGGACGTTCTTGTTAGCGCTAGACTCGATATGATCGAGCTTATCCTTGTAAGCAGACGTGAAGTCTTCCTGGGACAGACCCATGCCCGTCACTTTGTCGACTTTCTCGTCTAGCTGTTCGAGAACCCAAGCGCTAGTTCCATAGTCGTCAAGAACCGTCTGAAGCTCAGTGTCAGTGACATATTCTGCCGGAACTTCTGTCAGGAATCCAGAAGGGTTAGTTTTCGGATAGTAGTCATCGAGATCGCTTCGCTCAGCGTAGTCTCCAGATACGGAGAAGGTGATCGTGTTGTTGGACTCGACAATCTGTATACCTTCTCCAGCGGCCATAGATAGCGCTGCTGGCTTGTTCTTTATGTATGCAGGATCTGCTGAGTCGGTCTCAGTCCAGTCAGACTGTGCGACATCATCGCTTGTCAAGAACCCAGACGGGTTGTTAGCTGGGTAGTAGTCGTCGAGCTGGCTAGCAGAAGCGAAAGTAGCGGCAACCCATGCAGAAGTTGCATAAGTGTCAGGAACCTCTGTCAAGAACCCTTGTTGATCAACCCACGTCTGAGTGGCCATGTCACTGATCTGACTTGCGGAAGCGAAGTTAGCCTGAACCCAGGTCTCAGCAGCGAGTCCTTCAATTGACGGTATGTCTCCCTCGATCTTTGCAGACAGAGTAGAGAGCTCACCGGATGTGACATAGTGCTCGGGGTTCGTGCTTCTCGGATAGAACTGAGCGGATGTAGACTTGTCCATCTTTCCAGACGTAGCAGCCTCGATCGCATTTCCCATCTCAGTGTCAGTCACGTACTCGGCAGGAACAGAAGTCAGATAGCCTTGCTCTTCTACCCAAGCGATTGTAGCGTAGCCTTCGAGTGAAGGGATGTCGGATTCGATCTTGGCAGACAAAGTAGCCACCTCTCCAGAAGTCACGAAGTGATCTGGGTTCGTAGCTAGGTAGAATGCGCCAGAAGAACTCTTGTCAAGCTTTCCGGATGTCTGAGACTGAACATAGGTCTCGGTAGCGAGGCCAGCGAGATCAGAGTTCGTCAGGAATCCGGACGGGTTAGTGTTAGGATAGTAGTCATCAAGCTGGCTCGCAGAAGCGAAAGTAGCTTTAGCCCATGCAGACGTGTTTCCGAGTCCATCGTCGACGTAAGACTTAGTAGCGTAGTCTTCAAGATCTTCATCAACTAGATAGCCAGCTGGGTTAGAGTCCATCGGATAGAATGCAGAAGATTCATCCTTGTCCATCTTGTCTTCAAGCTTCTCGTCGAACTCGGCAGATATATCTCCAATAGTGTCGATGACCTGATCGACTGCTCCAGAGACTTCATCTAGCTTCATCGTGAACTCGTCAGTGAAGTCTGTCAAGTCGTCGGACAGTGCTTCAAGATCTTCTGTCTTAGCATAAGGAGCTAGATAAGACGATGTGATGAACGCGGAAGTGTTCTCATTCACCCACTGCTCAGTCGCTAAGCCGTTCAGATATGTCTGGTCGATGAACCCGGACGGGTTGTTCGACGGATAGAACTCAGAAGCTCGGCTATCGTCCATCTTTCCAGACGTTGCGCTCAAGATAGCCTGATTCATGTCGGCGGTCTTAGCGTATTCGCTTAGATCTTGATGCTGAGTCAGATAACCGCTCGGGTTAGATCCCATCGGATAGAACGCTGAAGAGTCTGATGCGTCCATCTTGCCAGACGTAGCTCTCTCGATCTCTTCGGCTGTCCAGCTCTCAGTCGCATAGTCTCCGAGATGAGAGTTTATCTCATCGACAGCGGCAGAGACCTCAGAGACGTCAAGCTCGACAGCTTCGATAGCGTCAGCGTGACTGTCCACGACATCAGACAGGTTCTGAAGATCTGCTACCTTAGCGTAGTCGGCTAGATCGCCAGATTCAACGAATCCTTGCTGATTGACCCAATCCTCAGTAGCATAGCCTGTCAGATCCATCTGGGTGCTTCCGATTAGCTCCCAGTGCGTCAGCGCAGCAGAGTCATAGAGCCACTCGTCATAGAAGTTAGATCCGCTCTGTGTGTCGTTATCAGTCAAGTAGATCAGCTTGTTGCTCGGATTCTGAACATCCGGATATCCTTCCTGGTTCTTATCGACTTTCTTGTACCCGCCAGTTCTTCCAGCGATGATCTCGACGTCTGTCACCGTCGTCAGCATGTTAGAGCTTGACGCAGAAGACGGAATAGCCGCAGCCGCTAGCGTGACTGTAGACTTGTCAGCGTTCGTGTAGTCGTTCGTCGATAGTCCTTTTCCAGTCTCTTTAGGTACATAGTTGTTGAGATTGTTCAGTCTAAGATTGCATTTCTGATATCTGTCGGTATTTCCTGATGTACCTTTCCACAAGTAGATAAAGTTTTTATCTATTTCAGTCTTGATTACTTGATAGTAATTAGGCTTTTGCCAGTCGAACTGCTGCTCATCTCCTGGGAAGTAGAATATGAACATGTCGCTTTCATAGTTAACGTCTATTAGCGGCCATATCTGATGGTCTCCATAAGTCGTCTGGAGACGCATTAGAATCGTCTTATTAGCATCCCATGCAGCTTTTACTTCTGCATAAGTAGTACTGGATGTAACTTCTCCACTACTCTGATCGCTTGCGTCAAATATGAATATGTTATCGCCAGATGATATATTTACGTATCTGTCAGTTATTATAGTGTTTCCGCCCGTGAATGGATATGGAGCATCCGTAGAAACGAGTATGCTGTGCTCAGTTACTACATCATCTTCTGTCGTATCGAATCGAGTGAATTCCAGGATCGGTAGATTTGTCTGAGTATCAGTATACATTCCAGAGAAGAAGAATGTAGGGTTTCCGTTATGTTCAGCAGTTCCACCGTAGATAATTGCAGCACATACCATCACTTTATATACGTTCTGATACAACCAAGCAAAGTCTATAGGTTCCATCTGAGGCTGAACATTCATGTCAAACGTAGTCTGCCTGTACATGGTATAGCTACCCGATCCGTCAGGCATAAATATGATGATCAGCGGGTTACTGCCGAGAAGCTTTCCGAGCTCTTCAAATGTAAGCTTACCTGTAGGCTTGTTAGCGCCGGCGTCAGCTAATACATAGCCAGTCTTCTCCGTGTAGTTTGGCTCCTGATAGATCCTCGTTTTAATTATCTTTTTCCGTGCCATTGCATCCTCGCGTTATATATATTTATTATACGGATTTTACCAATCGTACGCAGTATTGGTAAGTGACCGAACCAGTATTTCCTATGAATTGGTTATTGTATACCGTGAAGCAATATCCTACTTGGCCTGACTGTATGGAACTGTAGCTGCCATTACACCAGTAAAAAGCTCCGTCCGTTTGATTGTACCAACTTGATCCCGAAAGATACCCTACCGGATATATATTCAGTCCGCACGCGTTTGTACCCGGCGTTTCCCAAACCTTGTCTCCCTTTACTCCCTCAATATCATATCCAGCATTACTGAGAGCAGTATTCAATTCTGACTGGTTCGGCAGTCTCCATCCGTCGCCGATACTGTTCGCTATGCGAATCGCAGCAGCTTGTGTATAGAAATAGACCGGAATTCCGTTTATTGTCTTAACTGTAATTCCGTCTCCGCCGTCGTCATACGCGAGGTTCTCGGCCATGACTCGAAGGTTGCCATTAAGTACCTTCGTCTCGTAGACGGTGCCGTAGAATGTGACTGGGTCTGTCTTTGGTACGAAATCCCTAACTAGTCGTAGCGGATGATAATAATACGTACGAGCATAAGCGAAGTCATCAGGATATATCCGTTGGTCTTCCGACGCTATGCTATTTGTATTAGTTTCGCCGTTGATAGATAGAAGCTTGTGAGTATACCGTTCAGGTGTCAGATGTTCGGCAGGCTTGTATTCCTGGTATTTCAGCCAGAAGTTAGCGGTCTTGCCGTAGGAATACCCTGACGATACGTCGGGATCGATAGTCATTTTGAAATCGTCGGTACCGTAATATGTAGTCGAACCGTTCCACCAAGAGGCCATACCGCTTATGGCCGGTGTCCTCAACTTCTTCGGGTCCGTCGATGCTAGGGCTAACAGGCTTTCAGCCTCTTCGACTGACGGTATATGCCACCCGTATATATCGCCGTACTTCAACGCATATTCATAGAGATACGATTTCCATTTTACGTATCCGTCGTTGCCTAGCTGTATTGTATATAAAGAATCCGTTTTCTTGCCAGGCAGCCATTCTTGCGTACCAGCATTAAGACGTTCCAATAGCCACGTACGTCCAGCGATTTCGACCGTGCCGTACATGATTCCGTCGATAACGACATGGTTATACGGCCTGCCGCCTCCGAATATATCCGGTACGTATGAATATGCCTGTACGGCAGTGGTACCAGCGTCGAGACCGCAGTTTAGGAACGCGTTCTGGTACGTAAGTATCTTTCCGTTACGTAAATTTTCTTGGAAATATGTATACAGCAGGTATGGCGTTGTCATCAATCTGCAGTTGGCGAACATGCCGTCGATATGTTCTACTACTTTGCTAAAGTCATACAGGTATCTGCTACCTGATGTCAGTTTAGATCCCGCGAACGTATAGCGACATGACCGTAGCGATGTAAGTCCGTACAAGTATGGAGGAAATCCGGTAATCGACGTATTCATGAACGCGTAGTCCATAGATGTTATTGCTTTGCACTTGAAATACTGATAGAATCCAGTCAGGCCGTTATGGTTATAGAACGCGTAGTTTAGATTATTGTAGTTTTCTGAACCGGCCAAGTCGCCAATATACCTGATGTAGGTTTCTTCGCCGGAATTAACCGTAAATGACGAATTGCTGAATATACTGTCCAGGTTAGGCAGTTTGGAATCGCATTTAACAAGTGTCAATGCTCGATTGCTATTTATTGAGCCAGTGGATCTGATTGCTACTGTACCGAGAGAGTTTTTAGTCAGCCCATTTATCTTGACTGTTTCTCCTGCATTTACCGTACATGAAAGCGGAGTATTGGGACTTGCGGTATATATTGTAGTGCCTACCTTTACTTTAGCTTCTGTACCAGAATTGATGACAAGCGGTACAGTTTCGGAACCAGTATTTTTAAGTTCAAATGCGCTAATTTCGTGACCCAATCCTCCCCAGTCGGTAGGAATATATTCATAGTCTATTACATTAGTGCAATTACCAAACGTGTATGAATGAGATGATACCGTAATCGGTTTGGTGCTCAGATATTCATACAACCCATATCCGTTTCCTGTCCATTTAGAGCAATATCTAAAAGCATAATACGAGTCAGTTACATTGGCGAGCGAATCAAAATCTTCGTTGCCTCCGGTAGCTATATTTTCGCAGTTGTAAAATGCTTCATATAATGACGTAACAGACTCAAGTCCTCTCCATGATTCCGGGATAGCTGTTATGCTAGTACAATAATAAAATGCTTCATATAATGACGTGACTGAATCAAGTCCTTCCCATGTATTTGGAATAGAGGATAAATTATAGCAATATTCAAATGCACAGTCGAACGTTTGTACGGATTCAAGGCCTCTCCAACTTGCAGGAATACTGGATAAATTGGATGCCGAGTAAAAAGCAGCGTACATGCTTACTAGGCTATCTAAGCCATCCCATGTTTCTACAGTTTCTAAGTCAGATTCGTAAAACAGATAAGTCAACTCTGTATAACGCTCAGCACCAGCCCATGTCTTAATACTTCTAATACCGCTCTGTCCACTGAACAGGTATTCATTATTATACATAACACTACCAAGCGATTCATCCCACCTGTCGATAGATATGTTCGCTGATGGATCGCTACATTGTACGACACCACGCGAGCTGTCGTCTAATGAACGTAGTCTAGTAACTTTCGCGGTACTGCCAGGAGGAAAATTATATGAGCTTCCAGTATTACCGACAAATACGTCGTCTATATATACCTCGCCACCGATTGTGTCAGACGTGGCAAATGTCACCGTAATGGGAGTAGTGCCTCGGTTAGTGAACATAAAATAGTTATTCGACGGCGGAACTGGAATCGGCGGCTTAATGTTTACAACTTCGATGAACTCCTTGTCAGAATTTACTACAAACCGTTCATGGTCGTCTACCAGAAGCATACCATCGGGTAAGTTATCGCCAAGCGTTCCTTGTAATGTATGTAATAGATGGATAAAGTGTCCCATATATTATTTACTCTCGTTTAATATGCACGTTTCCAGTCATCTAGTATTTGTGCAAGTTCCGCAGCACCACTTTCTGTGTTGATTCCGCACTTATAAAATGTCGAGCTATGGTTTATGGTATTGTTGAGCCCTTTGTGCCTGACGTTATTGTGAGTGTAGCCTGGCTTGAGCTTCTGTTGGTCAGCTGGTAATAGTTTTCCTCCGGAGGTTCAGGAGGAACGATAGCTCCAGAGTATTGAACCAGAGAATTGCCAAAAGTTACGAATGAATCTAAGCGCTTGATCAGTGCCATGCTGTCTCCTAGACTATTCAGTTACCTTCATCATCACATATTACCCGTTGGCTGGAGTCATAGCTTCGTTTACGAGATCAGAAAGCTTAGCCGTTCCGATCTTCATCGTAGGAGCCTTGCCGCCGAACATCTTCGCTAGACTCTCGAGATATTCCTTGACAGAGACGTTAGGATTGATCTCGACAGAGGTCTTCACACTATTCTGAACATAGTCTCTGAAGACTTCGATAAATCTCTTTATCTCTGATGTGAATTCCGAATCTGGCATCATAGTTCCCAGCCAGATCCACGCTGATCGATCAGGTGTTACTAGCATCAGAGAATCATCAGCCTCGTTCTGAATGATCTTCGCTGTCGAGAATACTGACTCGTCTTCTGCGATCAGGATTCTAGCTTCTCCGAGAATCGTTCTAACTTTGTTCTTGAATTCTTCGTTGTTCATGAGTTTCTCCATTTTTAAATTTATTGCTTGTCCTTGACAAGTCGTACGTTCTGCAGATATACCTCTCCACTAGGAGTTTCTGTCTGCGTTGAATCGGCAAATTCTGAAGTTTCCGGATTTACAAATATCCCAACGGCACCTATTTTGTCTCCGTTAGATAACCACATTACTCCGAACGACCCAATGGGATCCCACATAAGCGACTGATCCGTATTGCTATACCCACATCCATACGGGCATAAAGTAAATCCGTAGTCGTCAGTACCGTGTATAGTTACACCCGTGTCTGGAAATCCCCATTCGTCAGTACTTGCCAGTTTTGCGTAATCAGAGTTGACACTTTCTGCTAGGCCATTCCATTCGTCAAGTGTAGCTACGTGCCATCCCGGTACTGATATGTTTGCGACTTCCTCGATGGAATAATATAGACCGTAACTGTCGTCAGTACCGTTGTTGTAGCATACGCCGCCGAAACTGGACGCAGCCAGGTTTTCAGCCATCCACTCATTACCGTCAGGCATGGTCACAGTCCTGTAAGTCCTGCCGTCAATAACCAATCCTTGCGGATCAGGCTCAACTGGATCGCCATACTCGACGAGAGTGACACAGCGGTTGATGACAGCGCCCTGATAGACACATCCGTAGAAGTATTCCTCCGGAGAGATGTCATAGAAAGGACTTCCGTTCTCAGAGTAGAAGTTCACGCCTGATAGGCAAGTTCCGCTCTCTGGAGTGAACTCGAATCCGACTTCGCGGAGACTATGAGACGCAGGTTCAGGAACCAAGATGCTCATATCCGTGATGCTGTCATCCAAGCCAGTGATGACGTTGTACTTATTGAGAACCAAGCTAGCGCTGCACTGCGTAGGATCCATCGAATCCAAGATGACTGGGATCTCGACCATCTCGGTTGAACCCGTATTCTTAGCAGCGATAACAATCTGATCTCCAGTGTCGGAGATAGTGATTCCCTTACCAGCGACTAGCTGCTTGTTGTCGTTCAGTACTATGACTGTTCCAGAGTCATCAGGAATCCATCCGGTCTTATCCACTCCATGTCCTTCGATCGTCGAGTGTGCGACAACGATAGAGAACTTGTAAGCTACCCTACTTAGTGTTGGAGGATTTTCTGGGTCTACTGAAGTGTCCCACCAGCTGAGCACTTTAGCATTTATCAAGCCTATTCGGCCAGTAATTTCATAAGTCCTAGTGTTGCTAGCGTCTATACTTCTCGGAATCTCTATACTGCTACGCATCTTTCCGATGTCTAGATTGATGAAAGTAGTATTGTTGCCTGAATCAGTCCAAGGACCTCCACTGTATAATCTGAACGGAGAAGCGTAGTGCTGCGACTTGATGAATATGTAGTTGTAGTAGTAAGGCTTGATTCCCATATATAGCTCATCAGCATCAATGAGAATCTTTCCGCTTCCGTTATTTCCATATATGTATAGTGAGGTAGATCCAGCTACTAGAGGAGCAGTAAGATATAGGTTGACGCCATATAAGTAGTTTTCGTTACCACCATTTGTTCCCCAGCCAGAGGCAGTAATCTGCTCTCTGGCTCGAATATCGATTATTCCAGCACCGCCCCTATCAGCAGCGATATAAGTACTGAAACTGTAATACGAACTTCCATAAGCAGTTCCGTATCCTAGATAGCAGTTATTGCACTGAATATGCAGTCTACCTCTAAAGAATCCATCTCCGAGTCCACCAGAAATGTTGTCAGCAGCTTCTATGTAGGCCACTGCATCATAGAAGGAGTCAACATAACAGTTAATAGAACCTGTAGACTTTATATAAGCAATGCCATTGATTCCTATCTTATAAAGTGTCTCATAGTAATCGTTTCCGGAATAATAACCGAACCCTACTCCTAGATCTATCGCTGCACCTTCTATTGTAGTTATACCGCTTAGACAGCAGTTACCATCGCTTTCACTCGAGCCGCCATAAGAGTCATAGATAACTACTCGATTTTCTGCCTTGGCCGTCAAGGAGTTGAACCAGCCGTATAGAACTATGTCTCTGGCTTTGATGCTGATCGGACCGAGTCTATTTGAGTAGTATGAATAACCTCCATAATACTGTGAGTTGTTTATGCCGACAGATCCGCTAGCTTCTATGTAGTTTATGCCGCCGCTTCCATATCCGCATAGACCTACATTGTAGAATCCCTTAGCGATTAGGACGCTTGCATTGAAAGCCTTCGCGTATAGCGACATGTCAGGCGCTTCCGGAATGAACTCAAGCATACCAAACGAGACTCTGCACCCACTATGACCATCTACTCTATCGAAATTCAATCCGATCAAATTTCCGCCATTGTACATGAAGTCCGAAAGGCTGTATGCGTCGTCAGCTCCACTGAAGTACCTACAGTTGTAATGACTGCCTGACTGAACTGACAGTATGTGTATAGATACTGGCTGCGATATGTAGAAGTAGTTGTCGGAAGAATAATATGTTCCGTTTGTCTTCCTCATCATCACGTTTACAAGCGCAGTCACTGTCTTAACAGCCGTCTGTCTCGTGCAGCCGTCAAGAGTGTCATCGCCTTGGTCTGGGTCAAACCAGAAGTGATTTGTCTCATGGACATCGTCAAATTTCAGTGTTATGACTCCGCCAGTGTTATTGCTAGAATAAGGATCTCCGTCAACTATCGTAGAACCGTATGATGAAGGAATATATCTGACGTCATGGTTCCATGTGCTAACTTTCATCGAAGAGCTATATCCGACATATCCTCCGACATGGCCAGAGATAGTAGAATTGAATGTATGAGATCCGCTTCTGCAAGTACCGAGAACGAAAGGCGTATGACAACCGGATCCATTGTAATACGGAGACAATATCATTCCGACTTGAATGTCGATGTTCTTGTGTGAATCTCCGTAGTATGGCTGAATTAAGCCACAACCGTCAGAAGTGTAGTAAAGAGAGCAGTATAGAGATCCACACTTCAGGAAGTTGTTGCTCTGAAGATCATAGCTGATCTCGTCTGTAGAGCTAGAAGACTGTTTCTCCATAACGATGTAGCAACCAGGATTTATCTGCTCTATCATGCCGTCTACATCTATATCGAAAAATCCAGTATGAAGCACTGCGCCAAGTTTAAGTTCCTTAGCCTTTATCGAAATCTTCTTCATCCAAGATTCACTGCTTCCAGTACCTATCTCTACTTTTCCGTCTGAGATTATCTTGACGTCAGCGAAGTAGTTCTGAATTGTGGAATACATGAACTTGAAGTCGGAATTACCCATATCGAATACATAAGAAGAGTTCTTGTCTGTGACTTCTCCGTTCTCTCGATATGGGTACAATGAATACATCGTGCTGTATCTCTTCACGCTATTGGCGCAGATAGGCTCATTTCCAGTCGCCTTGACATAGAGATTATTCACGTACATTGTTCCAGAGGATCCTTCAAAGTAGCTGTTCGATATGAACTCGGCCTTCTTGTGCAGATAGAATCCACCAGCGTTGCTTAGGTTTATCATATCGGCTTCGACATATACATCTCCATAGTACTGATGAGCGCCGCCACCAGGAACGAAGTTAGTGCACTTGATCTTTGCATTTCCGTAGATGTAGTTGCTTCCAGCGATGTTGACATCGTTGTCTGAAGGATTCCTTGAGATCTCTTTTCCGGCGTTTATTGTGAGATCTTTGCAGTAGAGCGAAGTTGTCTGTCTTACACCATAGCAGACATCTATCTCTACATCGTAATAAGTAGTTGGAGTAGTTGTCGGATCGTATGCAAATATAGGGTAATTGCATATTAGTGATCCTTCTAAGGATCTAATCTTCACATTGCCAGTCGAAGTGATACTCTGATAGCTTCGTATATCTCCTTTACAGCAGATGTCGACAGATGAATAGTAAGCAGAACCATATAGGTCTATAGTTCCTTCGCAGTTCAGCTTTAGTGATGGCAGTTTACCACCAAGCTCAGCTCCAGAATTAGTCGATATCTGAATGTACTTAGCTGCATCTATCTTGATTGATCCCTTATTCCAGCAATACCCTTCAAAATTTACGCATTCGACATTGAGATCAAAATCTGAAATATCGTTCGATCTAGTAATGAATAGTCCTACATTCTCTGCTACGATCTTGACATGGTACTGAATGATGGCAGGTTCTGCTGTAACATTATTATCTAGTCTTATTCCCTTTCCGTACAGATATAGTCCATCGCTATATCCAGCAATAGACGCCATCTCTTCATTCAAAGGTGCCTGTAGCGGAGTTCCTTGATAGTCTGTCGTTACAAATACTTTTAGTCTTCTCAGATTAGGATTAGTCTCTCTAGCGTTCTTGAATGCCTCAATTGCTCCAGAGATCGTCTTGACTGCAGTGTTCTTCGTCAGGCCGTCATTATCGTCATCTCCGAGTTCCGGATCTAGATAGATCCCTTCGAAGTTAGACAAGACGTTTACGATATCTCCCTCGATATTAGTTAGCTGATCTCCGAGATCGATTATCTGTTGACCCTTGCGCTTCAACGCTTCGTCGATGTTTATTCCAGACTCAGTCTCGATCGCTCTCTTAGATAGAATGTCGTATCCTAGTCGTATCTTTCTAGCCATTGGTCAAATCCTTGCAGAAGTGCATAATCTTTCCTTTTATTTATACTCTTGCGACGATAAATACAATATGAAGATAGCACTCTGCATCACTAATCACGATCAAAATAGAATAATCGAGAGCACACTCAAGAAGCTCAAGAGACAGACACAAGCGCCAGACCAGGTCTTCGTTTGCTCAGACGGGAAGCCTTTTGAAGAATCAGAAGGAGTAATAGCCATAAACAACGAAGAAGGCTCAGGACGCTGCAAGAACAGAAACTCCGTCATCCGTGAATTCCTAGACTCTGAGTGCGATGCGATCATCTTCATCGACGGAGACTCATACCCGAAGAGCAGCACGTTCATCCAGAGGTACGAGGACGAGCTAGAGAATTTCGACTTAGTGTTCGGTACACGCATTCACGAGATGCCGAAGTCTAAGCTCAAGAAGGCTCCGTCTGACTATCTGACGTCTAACATGGATCGCATGTGGGCTGGAGAGAAGCTCAAGACGACCGACCTCCGTGAGGAGTCTGGCGCCATCGAAGCTTGGAAAAAGTCGATCGACTTCAACTCAAAGCTAGATCTGATGCTGACTGGGATGATCGGTTGGAGCTGCAGCTTCGCTATCACTCGAAAGGGGCTCGAGAAGCATCTAGACTTCATGGAGAAGACATACGGTCGCAGAGAGCTGTTCGACACCGAAACGTTCGACGGATCTTGGGGATACGAAGATGTCGCTATGGGGATAGACTCGCTCTACGCTGGACTAAAGATCGACATCTTCACAGATGCGCCGATCGTTCATCTAGCTCATGAGAGAACTGACGGACTGTTCGACCACGTCAAAGGAAGACATCTGATCATGGACCGAATGAGACTGCTAGAGAAGTCCAAGAAGATCAAGAACGCCGTCTATGCAGGAATGATCGTCGGATTCACACTGTACATAGTCGGCGTGATCACTGGTCTCGTAACTGGCTTCATGTCAGCTACTCTTCAGTAGCCGTCGTGTTTACTAGACGCAGTGAGCATGCACATTTTTGATGCGTATTCTTTGTGAGTATATTGTTATACTCTTTAGGGAAGAGTAGAAATTCTGCATTATCAGTAAATATGCTGTCTGCTGGCTGGTTCCATATCCATTCCTTGTAAATGTCTGGCGTGCTTGCACCGTCCACCTTGACGAAATAAATGACCTTGGTACTGTGACGAGGTTCGTTCGGATGATTGTCCTCACCGGTACCGGGAACTTTCTTATAGCTAGTAATCTTCTTGAGTGCATCGTCAATGTTGACACCAGACTCAGTCTAGATGGCTCTCTTGGATAGAATGTCGTAACCCAGGCGAATCTTCTTGCTCATAATATCATCCTTGTATATAGGTCTACGTGGCGGAAACCCGTTTCTCGTAGTTTATATATTTGTAGTTCAGCTATGATGCAAAAAACGACCACCAAGGGTGGTCGTTTAACGGTAGATGACGTTATTGAACATTAAGCATCAATGCGATTACTTAAACCCAATTACTTTTATATCGATTCCAGATGTTTCGGTTGAAAATTTATGTTGCTGAGAACCATGGTGCTTTATGCGAATCGCCTTAATTCCACTATACTGGTAATCCATTATATTTGTAACGGAAGGTTTAATTCCGTTAAAGTCAGAATTATTATGCGCATAGTTTTCTGTACCACCAAATGTTGAATTGGACATATTTATCCCTTCAACATTGAAAAATACATACTTGCCGGCATTCATTGACATTTGTATTACCACGATGGCAGATTTTATACCGCTAGAACTCACATCAAAGTCCAAATACTCGGTGTTATCATCATAATCGCCATTTACTTTTTCCCAATGATGGTATAATGTAACTGGAGGTGTTCCGTTTCCCCAAACTGGTGTGCCGTTGGCTGCTACCGTGAGTACCTTTCCAGAATCTCCAGCAGTCGATGTCGGAACTTCATTGATCGTCTTATAACCAGCACGGTTAGATGTGGCTCCCCAGCCCATGAACTGAATCAGCTCCGGAGTCTCGTCAGTAGAGAAGTCGTGAGTCTCTATCTCGGCTGGAAGAAGTGATTGTGTGCGTATCTGCCCGAGTGATTGAATTTCTACTTTTAGTGCATGATTTGTAGTAACAGAAACTTCACCAGGACCTCTACTATTTGTGCATTTAAACGTAACTGGTGCTGGCATAGTTCTGAGCAATGCACCATCACTATTTAAAAATCCATTTGCTCCCCATGTTTTTGTAACTCCGCCAAATGAGCTGAGCGATACCATACACAGAATTTTCAAGTCGGCATTTTGCATAATACCGCCGCCAACATTCTTTCCGTTATTGCAATAGAATGAGATGAAGCTTGGACCGGTATAAGAACCAGTTGTTCCTTCTGAGCCAATTTCATCAATGGTCATGAGAGTTCCTTGCTGCACTGATACCGTGTAAGGTGATCCAGATGTAGGAATGGACACGGTAATATCCGTATCGACTTTCATGAATGTCGGCTGAGTCTTCACTCTATTGACATCAATATCATTCAAGTCGGATACTTCAGTGTAGTTGAGTACGTAGACGCCCTCTGGCGGATTTGCCCAGGTGTTGGCGGAACCATTAAATGTCAGCACTTGACCTTCTGCTGGCGTAGTGGCCGGAGCGTCAACCTTTCCGTCAAGCGCGGTAGTCATATCGGATGCATCTGCCTTGCTGGCGACAGATGTGGCCAATTCTTCCACTTCGGAAGCGTCCGCCTTCTCGGCAAGTTCGTTTTCCAGCGCACTGATGTCGTCGGCGCTTGCCTTTCCTTCCAACGCAGTAGTCAGATTGAAACTCTTGGTACCAGTCGGTTCGCTGTCCACAGCCACCATCATTCCTGGCTGGAGGGTTGTAACCTCTGGCAGCTCGTGGATCTCTTTCTCGTCGTCATTTACGTGTGTTTTTACAGACATGTTTTCCCTCTCTTAATCTTCTACGATCCTGTATCGAATCTTCCGGCGATCGCTAGTGACTATGTTCGTTCCGTCGTCCGTGCACAAGATAGGACCTTCCGGAACTAGCGGAGAATAGCCGATGATCGTCGCAATGTCGTTAGTGACTGTGCCCTGATAAGTGACTAGACCAGGCCAGTCCATAGGAGCCATCATGAGGCACTCGACGTCGTCTTCGTTCAGAACAGTGACATCGTCGAGCTCGGCTGACTCTGGGCCGAGCTTAGTGAATTCGAACTGCGAGCGTGAGACTGTGCTCTCGTCTTCAGTCCTGAACACCTTGATAGTGAGCTTTTTGACCGGTTCTGGGACGTCAAACTTGATATACCGGTTGTTACCTATGTAGGCGCTCATTTCGTCATCCACGACGTCGAAATAGCCGCTTTCGTAGAACACGTGGTCAGTGTTCTCGATCTCGATAGAGTCGCCATCGTTCAAGGCGATACCAGGACCGGCAGAGTAGTAGTCTATGGCATCAGGATTGACCTTCAGCGGCTCTAGCACGCCATCGCCTAGGATGCTTACTCCATCAGTCTCGACGTGATCTATGCCTATCAGTTGTCCACCACTTACTATCATCTCACAAATCCTTGTATATTCATTAGTTTATTTATACACACTGAAAGAGAGCTGGAATCCCAGCTCTCTTGTTATATGTGAGGTTATTGAGTTAAGCTTTTTCGACGGTTTCGCTGTCTAAAACGAGCCAATCGTCATCTTTGTTGTACTTGAAGCGCCTCTCTACGGATCCATCACGACTCGTCCGCTTGTACCCGAACGTGAGCGCCACTCGCTTCATGTCTTGGATCATCTTAGGTTGCAAGTCATCAGGGATGTCCTCGAACGCTATGCTGAGATACTTTCGTAGACATGTCTCGCACTGATGTGTGATCCAGCCGCTCGTCTCGTAGATGATGTGATGTCCTTCCTCGTCCTTAGGCTCAGCGCCGCAGGTCTCGCAGATGAACTCAGACATCCACTCTAGGATAAACTCCATGTCGTCTGGAAGAGTGAACGAAGTCGAGAGCCTGAGTGAGCCGTACTTGCTCTTCGTGTCGACGAAGTAGAACTGAGACTTCTTCTCGTCGTCCCACGAGTCGTAGAGCTTGAACAGCCTAGGCATGAAGTAGAGCTTCCACAGTCTCTCCCAGCCGTGACCGTCCCAGATCTTGTACCAGTTGTGCTCGATATTCTCTCGCTCTTCATACTTGTTGTACTTCAAGAACGGGTACTTCGAAAGTAGCACCATCATCTGTGGATCAGACACGGGAAACTTAGCTTCCATCATCTTCCTCCGGAATCTCGGTAGTCAGCTCGAAAGCGTCACCTATCTTCTTCAGCGTATGAACGAGGTTAGTGATGACGCCCTCTAGAAACTCCTTGCTCTTCTTATCGTATATGTTCTCTCTGAGCTCTTCGTCTGTCATGTCAGAGACGCAAAGGTTCACCCACTTGCCGTTCCTCTTGACCCTGAAGAACATTCTGTCAAGCTTTCTTATCATCTTCCTAACCTAGCTCGCGCTTCGTCTACTTTGCCGTCCAGGTATAGATCTAGCGCATCGATCGGAATTCTGCCGCCATAGTCATAGCCGTCTGCGTCCTCGATGGAGTAGCTGAGTTCAGTGTCGCTGCACTGGTTCAGGCTAGAGTGAAGGTTGTAGATCTCGAAAGTGTAGCCCTTGAGATATTTGATAGCCTCTAGAGCTCTAGTCTTGTACATCTCACATCGTTCATGCAGTTCGTCGTATTCTCGGAATGTCACTTTACATCTCCATAGTACTTCCTGATCAGGTCGCATAGCTCACTGTTGAAAGAGAGAATAGAGCTAAGCTGGATGTCAGAAGCGTTTGAGTTCATTGCGTACTTGACGCCCTCTTGAAGGTTGTTGATGAGATTCCACGCTGGATCTTTACGGTTGATCGAACCACGATCGCTAGTGTGGTGCTCTTTGAGCCATTCCTTCAATGCGAAGCGAAGTTCGAAGGCGAAGTCGACTGCGTCATCCACCTTCTCGATGGTCTTGACCAGTTCATCGATCTTCGTCTTGATGAGCTTTCTTTTATCTGTATTTCCTTCCATCTTTCACTCCTTATGGACAATATAACACGCTAGGGTTGTCCTTGTGGATGTCGGGAGCTTTGAGCCAAAACTTGCTGGTCTTGCACCACTTCTTCCAGTCTTCTAGGATCTTCTCAAAGTCCTTAGAGTCGACCACGTATTCAGCCTCGGCGTGGATCATGACCTTGTTCTGGTCGATCCTCTCTGCCTTAGCTTTATAGACGGACTGGCAGATAGCGAGAAGGGTGTTAGCGTGCTTCAAGTATGGTCCAGTCAGACTGAACGTGAAGTCGTACAGAGTCGTCATCTTCATCTGAGGAAGAGGAGAAGTGACCTCGTTCTTGACGACATACTCTTCCCAGAGCTGAGCGAACTTAGCCTTGTTGAAAGGATGGACGATGAGGTGCTTTCCGTTCTTAGTCTGGATCTCGGTGAACTTCTCCATCTCGTTCTCGAGCATCGTCTGGTAGAGCTCTTCTTCATCGTTCGGAGTTCCGAGACGCTTAGCAGCAGCCTTGAGCTCGCTGTCGATAGGATCACACTTGCAGATCATCTCACGAATAGCTCGATTGTGATGAGAATACTCGACATCGAGGTCTACGATCCACGTCTTCTCGTTCTTCGCAGCGCAGTTAGCGAGACCCGCAGCAGACGCCACGATGTGGAAAGGAGAAGCGAAGCTCTGTCCAGAGATCTCCTGCTCGGCGATGTGCTTGAGCATGTGAAGACAGATCTGCTTGTAGTTTCGCTTGTTCAGACGGATGTAAGCTCTCACGTTGAACGTCTCACAGAGCTTGATGATGTCTGACTTGCGCTGTTCCAAGTTCTCGATCGAGGAGATGAAGTAGTCCTTGATGGATCGTGAGTGCATGTTGCCATGATAGGCTGGATCTGGCATCCCGTCGACGAGCGGGTCGTCAGACTGCCGCCTCAAGAGCTGGACGTAGTAGCAGTCGCCAGGCTCTTCGAATTTCAAGAGTTTCTTGATCGTTTCAAAGTTGTCAACCATCTGGTCCTCCGAATTATGCAGTAAATTTAAGAATTTCCTTCGCTTTCGTAAACCCTATTTTTCAACTTTATCGCTAGCGCTCCGGATCCGGTATTCGAGATCAGCTATCGTGTCCTTAGCAGCCTTCTCGAGCTCATCGAGCGTCAGGGTCTTGTCCGGAATCATGACTTTCCACTTGTTTCTCTTCATCCATTCGAGAAAGCCTTCAAGCGGTACTATATCCATCGCACTTCCCTGTCCGATCATCAGAGTCACGATCGAGGTCTTCCCGTTGTGCACTACACCGAAGTAGCGTGTAGGAAAGTCAGCGTTCTCGACACAGAGCCAAGGGATTCTCACGTCTATATGAGGATTGAAGATATTCCACAGGTCCTTGAACTTGTTCACATCTGGATCCTCCGAATACCAGCACTCCTCATCACCTAGCGACAGCTCTCTGTCTATCGCCTCTTCCCACATGGCGCGGTCGAACGTCTTCATGTGTTCGATGAAAGGTCTGTACATCGTCTCCACTATATCTCTCGGACTGTGCGTGTCGAAGAACTCATCTATCGACTTCTTCATCTCTTCTATATCCATGTCTACCTCACATGCTTGAGCTGAATCTGGAGAGCGTCGATCTTCACCATCAGATCGAGCTCGGTCATCTCTTTTCGGTTCAGAACCTCTTGCGCCTTTCGCTTCACTTCCGACTCGTAGTCGTTCTTGTAGATCAGGGTGTCATACTTGCAGAATCCCCAGAGCATCTTGACGATCTTCCGCTTTACGACGAACTGAACGATGACCATATACGAGCGAAACTTGTAGCTCTTCTCGTATGTCGCAACGATCCAGCGCTTTGTCTCGTAAAACTTATTCTTCATGGATGTCTTCTAGCTTAGAATAGACATATCCGACAGTAGCGGACAGACCTACCAGAATTCCAGTAAAAACGCTCAGCTCCACGTTGTTCTCGAGCCCGAAATAGTGTTTCAAGACGAGATTTGCTCCCAGAGTGAGTACGCAGATCGCAGCGCCTAGAGCTATAGTTAGTTTTTTCATCTTTTCTCTCCTAGTCATCATCCTTTTCGGTCTTGCCCATGAGGTACCCGATAGAAGCCTCTAATCCACATAAAATGCCAAGAATGAAGTAACCCCATGTGCCCTCTAGACTGATATCCAAGACATTTTCGAATATCTCCATGCCTAGAGCGCAAACGACAGCGTACGCTAAATACCAAGGTAATGTAGACATCATTTCTTCTCCTTCGATTTTCTGAATGAACTCTTAGGATCAAATCCGTATGCCTTCAGACGCGTGATGTCATCTCCGACTGGAACGATCGCGTCATCTGGACGTGCATGGCTGTCTAGCCAGCTCTCTAGAGTCCATAGAGCCGTGTACGGATCCATGACTTTCTGGAACCCGAGTGACTTCAGGCACGGGTTCTTGAAGATCCATATACGCTTCTTATCCATGTCGTTCACGTATTTCGTCTGAACAGGGAAGACTGCCATGAAGATCGGTCCAAACTTCTCGAAAGCTTCGTCCTTCCAGAACATAGCTTCTGCTGGGTTCTGGAACTCGTGCCTCAGAGGTGTCTTGTCCATCTTGAGACCTATCGACCTCTTGAAGTCCACATCGAAACGACTATAGAGCGAGACCGTGTCGAAGTCTGACGGCGCGACGTTCCACCGGACAGAGTCGCGGAAGAATCCCCTGAGATGGGTACTCATCGGATCCTTGATCGCATCTTTAGAGTACTTCGACCAGACCATCTCTCCTACCGTTTCAGATGGAGTCACGAAAGGATAGTACTTTCCGCAGAATCCGACCCAGAGCGAGTATAGCTCAAAGTGAATGACCATAGGATCTACGACGAGTAGGCCTTTGTGCTCTTCGAGGTAACTCCTTGGACTGTGCAGCAGTCCGTTGAAGTCCTCTCCGAGTGACGGGAAGTCCATCACATGATGAGGTTCGATCTTCGGAGTGCGATTGAACACGACATCAGAATCCATGAATGATCCTAGGGCGCAGTCGTAGTAGTCTTTGAATTTCGAGTTGATCTTCATGATTCCTCGGAGTAGATGTTGTCGACAATGACTACTGTGCCTTCTGAGAACATCGATCGCATCTTCTTCAGTGCGCTCTTCACGTCTACGCAGTCTTCTATGATCACGTTCTTGAAGTCCCAATCATTGTCAAACAGTTTTCTAAAACGAACGGTAAATACGTAAGTCTTCGGCTTGATGTCCATGATTCAAATATAAGAAAATCCAGCAGGTTCTCTGCTGGATCTTGTTAAATGGTCTTCGTCTTGTCGGTCGAGACTTCTCGTATCTGACAGACGTGTCCGTAAGCGCTAGTTAGGAAGTCGAAGAGCTCGTCTCGGACTTGCTCCTCGTTTTTCCCGTAGCGCTTGAAGATCTCTTGATCTCCTCCCATGAGGACAGTGCAGCGGTATCTCTGCATTACTTGATGACCTCATAGCGCGGAGAGAGGAGAGTCTCCTTCAGAGCTTCGAACGGATCGAGCTTGTTGGACATAGCCATCTTGACCACGTTCTGGCTGAAGCCAGAGAGCAGCTTGAGTCCATACTTGTTCGTCTGAAGCGGAACTGCGCCAGTGCGAGAGTTCACGTTCCAGAAGATCAATCCAGGGAGCTCGTACCCAGCAGCCTTGAACTCACGACGGATCGTCTCGAAGACCGTCTCGATAGCGTGAGCAGAATCGCTGCGAGACCAGCTGTAGTTGTAGCAGGACGTAGCGCTGTCGAACTCCATGTCGGAGATGATCAGAACATCCGGGATCTCTTCCTGCTTGAGGTTAGCGGACTTAGCCGTATCGAGGATGAGCTCCATCGTCTTCTGAATGTCCGTGTTAGAGCAGTCATCTTCCTGATATGCGCGTGTGAGCTTGTCACGAAGCGTCATGTTCTTGGACAGCTTCACGTACTTCGGACGACCGGAGAACGTGATGAACTGATCTTCGAAGCCACGAGCAGCGTGCTCAGAGCAGTAGATCGCTAGAGCCGTAGCGACTTCAAGAGCCGAGCAGGATCCACGACTGCCGAGCGTGCACTCCATAGAGCCAGAGCCGTCGCGAACGACGATCATCGGCTTGGTCATCTCGATAGCCGGAAGGTTCTTCCACATGCCTTCGAGAGCTGCGTCAAGCTGGCCGTGGCGGCCATACTTGTGCACGATGTCGTGCGGGAAAGCAGCGCCAGAGTTGATCTTCACTTCGCCAGCAGTGAGCTTGCCGAGGAACTCGCGACGACGTGCCTCGTCGTGCTTGAGGAAGGCGTCCTTGTACTTCAGGTTAGCCTTAGACGGGACTGCCTCGTAGTTCACGTCATTCCACTCGTTCTTGCAGAGCTTGACTTCGATCACGTTAGAGTACTTGCGGAGAGCAGACAGAGTCTTGCGGTATTCCGCCGGCTTCATACCGAGCTTGCTGCAGAGGATGTTAGCCTTGCGCACAGTCTCCTTGGAAGAAGTGTTGACAGACGGCAGCCACTTAGCGAGCAGCGTGATCGGCTTACCATCATTGAACGCAGCCTTGTCAGCAGCGAGAGTAGTGCGGATGAGCTCCACTGCCTGATCTTCCACCGGAGTGCCGAGAAGCTCGACAACGATGTCCCAACGAGAGTACTCCGGAATCCACTTGATGAGATGCGGGAACTTCGGGATCACGTTCTTGACGAGGATCTTGAACAGACGTCGCTCGCCAAGGCCCTGACGGACGTCACCAGCGTAGAACATCCACTTGACGGCGAGTTCTGGCGTCTCTGCGAATGCCTTCAAGAAGTCAGACAGAATCTGCTGCTCAGTGGCGCCACGGTAGGACGCGACCTTGTAGTTCATGTCCACCAGAGCGTTTCCTGAAGTCTCGTAGCCGACACCTCCGTTCTCAGTGAGAGTCTTGTTCTTCTTGAGGATCTTTTCCATTTCGGAATAGAATGACATTTGAGTTACTTCCTTCGGTTCAAAGTTAACGAGATGGAATTTGATTGTGCGAACCATGCATAAAAAATTGCTGTGACCATCTCTCGTTTTTGTTGTACCACAATATAGAAAACTTTTGCTGATTTGTAAATAGTAAACTTTATTTTACAGAAGATCGATTGTCGGCTGGACTAGCTCTTCTGAGCCGTTCGGCCTCACCAGAACTCCAGCTTCGACATAGTTGTTCTCGTCTTTGATCTGGTACTGGTGGATCATGGAAACCCAACCAGTCTTAGTGATCTTTACGCCATTGTGTTCGAGCAGCCAGTCCATGAGTTCACGGTTAGTCATGCGTCTCGGCAGATTGTCAGCGTGGACGCCTACATAGTCTACCTTGACTGGAGTCTTTGAGCCTCCGTTAACCAAGAGCCACTTTCCATCAGAGAACCCGATAACTTTCACGTCCTTGCTCCACAGCAATTTGCTGAGGTTGTTTGCATACTCGTCTCCAGCGTTCCAGACATAGTCTGGATGGAAGGGCTGTCCATTCCATCGAGCTACGGAGTAAGCTTTGAGTTCGTTCGTCTTTCTATTATTCGTTGTCGTCATCGTCGTCTCCTTTAGACTTTAGTTCTTCTACTGCGAACTTGAAGACGAGATCGTTGATCTTCTTTCCAGTCGCCAAGTTGATTGCCAGGCAAGCGTATCTCTTGCCCATGATTTCTACAGCCTTCTCATAGCGTTCACGACCTTCCATTCCAGTGATCATGGAGTTAGCGCCGAGCGCACGCATCTTGATGTCATAGCACTTCGCTTGTAGATCTTCTCCGTACTTACGGATCTTCCAGAGCTCTTCCGGAATCTGCATCATGTAAGTCGGCTCGACTACCAGCGCTTCTGTGTCGAAGTGAGCACGCACATCCTTCTTAGAGATCGCAGACATCATCTTGAACTTCTCGAGATATTCTACGCCCTTGATCTTCATCTTGAACCCAGACGAGAAGGTCACTACGAAGCCCTCGTGATCCACGTCGAGCTTCTTAGCCTGCGCGATCATCTTCTCCATCGAGTCGAAGTAGATCATTTCAGAGTAACGGATGTCCAGCTTGTAAGCGAGATCCGCGATCTCGACCATCTCTGCCTCTGTGTGATTCTCGTCGAAGAATCCCAACAGAACTAAGCCCTCGTAGTCGTAGTGACATACGTGCGGGTCTTCGTTGGAGATGATCTCGAAGCAGTAAGTCCAGTTCTGGTCCAAGTGCAATTCTTTGCGCTCGTCGTCGATCTTAGTGTCGAACCAGTTCTGAGCCCACTTAGCCTGATCTGAATCGAAGGATCCAGCGGTCTTGATGATCCACTTTCCGTCGTAGTAGAACAAGATGCCGAGCGATCCGTCAAGCTTGTCCATAGCACGGAAGTCCTTCGTGATGTTCGGCTCAAATTCGTGTCCCAGTCTCGTTAGAGTTTCACCGAGCTTAGTGAGACGCATGTAGCCGTCATTAGTAGTAACGTCGTAGATCTCTTCATAGTTGAAGAACTTGTTGAACGGATGAGCGATGATGTAACCAGTAGACTTATCGAACACGATGCCACGGCACTGGAGCGTGATCTCGTCCCAAGCGCCGTCATAGACTGTCTGTCGAGAGTACTTGAAGCCGACAAGCTTTCCGTCAGCAGACTCGTGCTTGTCTAGCCATCCGAGATCTGCATATTCTAAGCACTTTTCGAGAGTTAATTCGTTCATGCTATTTCCTCGCCTTTCCACTCAAGAACCGGAGTGGTAGAGTGTGAGTAGGGATCCGGGTTACGTTCAATCGACAAGTTCTGTTTGATCTCTTTGTCGACTACTTCAGCAGCGATACGCTTGATCATGTCGTTCAATGACTCGTTCTTCAGAGCGTCGTAGCGAGCCTGCAAATCCTTTTCTCGCTTGAGATACACGTTGCGCTGTTCCTCGAGCTCATACTGCATACAGCGTAGAGTCTCTTCTGTCAATACAGAAGCGAGCTTATTCGCACGATCGATGCTGATCTTGAGGTGTTCCCTTAAGAGAAATGCGAACATCGGAGTTTTCATAGTAGTGGTCCTTGTTGAAGTTACATCTACAATATAGACATTTTCGGCCTATTTGTAAATAGAGAAACTAATAATTTTCTAGCATTTTGTCGTGATCTTCGCACAATTTGTCGAATTCTCTGTCATCGGCGAGGATCATATCCAGTCTGACCAGTGCAGATTTAGAGTCCGTGAACACGATGCCTCGAGAGTCTGGATGTGCCTTGACGTGCAGATCTACGTTGTCCTTGTTGTCATCGATCAGGATGTCGGACTCTTGGAGGAAGTGCCATTTGTCTATTCCCTTGTTGATGATCTCGATGTTCTGCATCTGGATCTCTGGACAGTTAGCAGCTATCCACTCGCGCTTTCCCTTCTTGCCGTTGTGCAAGAAGATAGCATAAGCGATGCCCAGCTCTAAGTCCGGGTTCTCCTTTACCAGTTCGAGAAGAGCATTGTAGAGCTTGTGTCCCTCTTCGTTCCACTTCATGTTCGACCAGAACTGCGGTCCTATCTTGTCCATCAGCTTCCAGTCGCACTTTCCGTTATCTTTGATAGCGTGAAAGTTTTTCACTTGCCAGTCTAAGTTACAAAGCACTCCGTCCATGTCGAGCATGATTCGTCTTTTCATAGTTGTCTCTTATAAGTTTTCTGAGAGGATTTGTTCCGTGATCTCTTCCACTTTCTCTTCTGCCTTTATCGCATTGAGCTTCTCGTCGGTGACCACGTCCGTGTCGAATCGATCTACGTGCATGATCATCCGCTTTAGCTCTTCTGCTGTAAAGACAGACATCATGGAGTCACTCATTACGGGCACCACCACGGAGTCTCACAGCCCTCTTTCTCTTCTGGCGGATCCCAATACGGATTGTCACCAGATCCAGCCAAGAGCTGTTCGTGGCTACCCATGTCGATGATGTCCATTGTAGGCTTTAAATAAGTCTTACGCATTTTTGTCCCTTTGTATTGCAGTAATTACGATTTCTCCAGGCCAGTCGATTTCCTTGGCCTTCATCTTTTCTAGGGTCTCTTCGGGAACGCCGTGAATGTTTCCGAACATTGTCTTCATGTGGAAGACTTCCATCTTCGCGTTCTCAGACATGGCTATCTGCTGCCAGAGATCCATCTCCTTCTGTGTGAGGTTAGTGTTCGCGACGATGACTGTGTCGCAGTTCTTGAGAGATTCACGGACATGATCGCGGCACCAAGCGTGAGCTATAGGAATCTTGTTCGGTTCGAACTTGTACTCGCCAGAGTCAGTCATGAAGAACATGTCTGCTTCGTAGTAGCCGACAGTCTCGCCGAGCTCGACATAGGACTTCTGCATCTTGCGAGCCATAGTGCTCTTGCCAGAGCCAGGCAGCCCACGAAATACGACTAGTTTCTTCTTCATTGTGGTCCTTTGTTGCGGTTACAGTAAATATAAGATTTATTTGAGAATCTCTGCAGCTTTTTCAGCGAAACGGTAGAAGACATAGAACCATGAGCAGAAGAAGTGCAGAATGTTCCATCCTATGCCGTTTCCGGAGAAGTGAGACAAGAACATAGCCGTCATGCATCCCAAGAAAGGCATCTTGATCGTGAAGACTGGACCTTCTTTCTTCTTCAGCACATTGATGAAGAAGAGCGCCAGGTCTCTCCACGAGTACTTAGTCGGCTCAGGCTTTTGAGCTTCCATCTTTCAATATCCCGTCTTTGACCAGTCTCGTTTCTAGCAACTCAGCTTCAAGAATCTTTCCCTCAGCTCTGAGCTTCTCAATTCGCGCAATGTACTTCACACGGTCGTGTTTGTTGCTGAAGAAAGAAGCTAGTGCTAAGAATATGCAGATGGTAGCTAAGAGGCCGATCACGACGATGAACGACCACAGGAAGATGCACATGCATGACCAATGATTCGGCCAGTCTATGATGGGCCATTCTTTGAACATCCCGAGCTCTGCGCAGTGGCACACTATCGCTAGCAGCGTCCAGAGCGAGATCAGAGAGCCGATGCTCAAGCTGATGTTTGAGTTACCAGATTTTTCTGACGACATTGAATTCATCTCCTTTCCATTCGAGTATGCCCTTGTTGTGATCCAGGCACATGTTATTGTAGTTCTTCAAATCGACTTTGCGGTCAGGCCACTTCATCTCTGGTGTCATTCCTTCACGCACGTCCCGAGCGTAGTTCTCCTGGTCGTAGCAGAAGTAGTCTTCTGGAATTACGAGGTCATGAGTGTGGCCGTAGAGGTTGACGAAGTGTGAGCCTGGCTCAATCCAGACTGGCTCATGAGACAGGATCCACTGGTCTTCGATAATGACGGGCGAGTCATACACTTTGTCGAATCCCATAGCGTAATAATAGTCGCAGCCTGTCCTCTCCAGGAGTCTTCCATTATCATGATTTCCGAGAACAAGGAATATCCTGCGTCCATTTTCTTTGATCCGCATTACGGTCTTACAAATCAGAAACATTCGCTCTTCTGTTCTGAAGTCTTTAGGATTTCCACCTTGGAACCAGAAGTCGCCGAGGTGCCAGATGTCGCAGTTCTCGGGAAGTTCATCGAACGCTTTCAGAATGTCTTCGTTCATGCGCTGAACTTCTGGAACGTTAGCTGGATTCTTGTTTCCGCCCTCGACGTGATACGGCCTTCCGCAGTACTTGATGATGTTGGAGTGGCCGAAATGAGTGTCAGATGTAATGAATGTCTGGCGTGTTCTCTTCAGCATTTAGTTGGTCCTTTTTCTGTTAGTTGTTACATATACAATATAGAAGTTTAGCGTATTGTTGTAAAGTAAATTAAACTTTACAAATTGACGTGTAGAGGTACGAAGCTTGAGCTGTGGCGCTCTGACTCGGGACGCTCTTCATAGAGTCCCATCTTCTTCAACGTGTCAGCAAGCTCAGCGAACGAGCACTCGGTCTGATTCTCAGGCTCAAAGATGTTCGCGATCTTAGCACGGTTGGTCTTTATGTCGTAGGTGATCGTGTAGCAGTCAAGGTCCTTCTCGATCTTGGTGACGAACATATCAGATGCGTGAAAGCCTTTCAGCTTTCCTTCGAACTCTTTGAACTTCCATAGCGCAAAAGTTTCGATATTCATCACAACACCTCAGTGAAGGAGAATGAGAAGCATAGCTACTATCCATAGAATGCCGAAGAACGAGATCACTATGCTTATCGGATCCGCGTCAATCATTCTGCTAATGTAGTCTATCAACTTGTTCATTTCCCTATATTTATACGTCTTTCCGCAAATATAGAAATTCCTCGGGCGTTCTAAACCCGAGGAACTGTAAAGATCTCTTATGGATTAGACCCAGTTGATGTCTCGCATCCTCTCGGTCTCAGGACAAGCGCCGCTGTGAAAAAACTGGATTCCTTCTAGCTTTCGGCACATCTTCGAGAGAAGCTTGAACAGCTCGCAGTTCTTGTCGTGATTGATAGCTCGATAGAGATCGTCTGCCATCTTGTCGAACGGCTCTGCGACTTCTTTCTTGTAGATCTTGTTGATGCGCTCCTTCTCTTCTTGAACTGCCTTGTAGTCTTCGTTAGCGAGAGCTCTGCTGATCCAAGGAGCTTCAAGATCACGATCGAAGTCTATGACACGATCGTACATCTTTTCGAGCTTAGCCATGAGCTCGGGAGTCTTCTTCTGTGCCCTGCGGACTTTAGCACGCCAGCGACGACGTGCGATCTGTTCAGGCGTCTTGATGACTTTTACGTTCTCAGATTCGAGTATGTTTAGTGCTTTTTCTAGTTTCATTTCTTACTCCGCGAATCCGATGCGACCTACTACGTCTTGGACTAGGTCAGAGATTGTCATTTCGCTGTAGTCGTTCCACTCGTTCTCCAGAACGTCGGCGCGTGCCTGATCGATCTGGCCGCCTTCGACGG